>ENA-OURU01001194-OURU01001194.1-human-gut-metagenome-genome-assembly--contig:-NODE-1194-length-34210-cov-100.382170_pt1 | contig 34210 bp, 20 predicted proteins | sample MGYA00242137_ERZ509064 | MGnify/ENA primary metagenome ERZ509064 (study PRJEB26280, sample SAMEA2338777) | human gut metagenome | biome: human gut; feature: human-associated habitat; material...
ATATTTCAGACCTTCATCAGAGAGCAGCTTTTCACGTTCCCTTTCCTTGATTTTTCTCAGCCGATGATTCACTTGCACAATCCTTTCCGACCGGCTTCTGTGACACCGGCATCTTAACGGACAGCCCTTGCAGTTCCGTGCCCTGTACCTTGAGATGGTCTGTACAAAACCATTGTCCGTCGTCCGCTTCACATCGGAGAGTCTTTTCATCCTCTGTCCCATCGGACAGTACATCCCGTCGGTTTCCTCATTATAGTAAAAGTTGGCGGACAGGAACGGGTCATTCCTGAAGCTCCTTTTCTGTTCCTTATGGAAATAGTTGTACTTTATGAAGGTTTCAATGCCATGCCTGAAGGCGTACAGGTAGTTCTCCTCACTTCCGTATCCGGCGTCACAGACCGAGATGTCAGGGTATCTGCCGTACAGGGAATGGAAGTCTTCCATGTGCAGGGGATAGGTGGAGGTGTCACCGGCACACTGGTGGAGGGTATAGTTCAGGATGAACTGTCTGTTGGTACTGACCTGCGGGTTGTATCCGGGCTTGAGCTGCCCGTTTCTCATGTGGTCCTCCTTCATCCGCATGAACGTGGCGTCGGGGTCTGTCTTGGAGTAGCTGTTGCGCCCGTCGAGAATCTTTCCCTGGGATTCATATTTCTTCAGCTGTTCGGGCCATGCCTTCTTCACGCGCCGAACCTTGGCCTTCACTTTCCGGTCCGCATCCGTTCCCTCCAAGGCTTCATGTATCTGCTCCAGCGCCCTTTCCACCTTCTCGGGGGTGATGTCCTGGTAAGTGACGGGAGCGGAGTCGCGCAACTCCTGCTTGGTGACGGACTCGGCGTACCGCCATATCTCCTCAAGCTGTTCCGCGATTCTGGAGATGCGGGTGTGGATGGACTTGCCCCAGACGAACGTATAACGGTTGGCGTTTGCTTCCATCTTCGTCCCGTCGGTGCAGGCCACGTCCAGACTTACAAAGCCTTCCGCCACGAGGAACTTTACGATGGTGGCGAAGACGGTCTTGAGCACATCCTTCAGCCGGCTGCTGCGGAAACGGTTGATGGTGTTGTGGTCAGGAGTCACATTGCCGGTCAGCCACATGAAGCGGATGTCATTGCGGCAAAACTCTTCGATGCGGCGGCTGGAATAGATGTTGCGCAGATAGGCATATACCAGAATCTGCAGCATCATGCGGGGATGATAGGCCGGACAGCCTTTGACGGAGTACTTGCGGTAAAGTTCTTCCAGGCTGATCTGTTCAATAATACGGTGAACAACCCGGACCGGGTCGTTCTGGGGAATAAAATCGCCTAAACACGGAGGTAAAAGCAGATTATCGTTGGAGGTATAGTTTTTAAACATTATCTTTGGGATATATTGCTTGATTCCCTAAAGATACGAAAAATTAGGGAGACGGGCAAGTCCTGACTGAGCGAAGTTTGGGCTTGCCCGATTTTTTTGCAGGCACAAAAAAGGCCATCTCAAATTATATTTCAATTTTGAGACAGCCTCTTCTGATTAATATACTGTCTTTCTTCTTCAGTAAGTCCATAGAGCATATACACAGCCTCATCTATTGCAGTTTCGTTTTTTGAATCTACATAAGATTCTATGTCAGCTATGACTTTAGCATCTACATTTTGAGGAACAGGAAGTTTTTCTACAAACATAGGTTTGTATTCAAAATATCCACCATTTCGCGTAACTCCAAGTTGACGAATGTAATAATCTGCTATTTTTGAGTTTGCCGGTACAATCATAGGTGAAGGCGCATTGATAAAGCTATTGTCTTGAATCATTGCATAACTTGCTGTAAGGTTAAGATTACCCCACACGATTTTTGGCTTAGAAAAATCCTCCAAATAAGCGCAGTTTCGTAAATTATATGGAGTATCACCTTTATCCACTCTTTTTGAGATTTTATTCCAAAATTGGTCTAAATGAACTTTAACAGCAGGGTAATCTTCGATATGAATACGAGGAGTCTTACCTTTTATACCATTGTGAGTATTGATTAGCCATAAGTTTGCCCAGTCACAGCCATACCTCTTTATATCTCTGCCACGCAGAATCGGTCGTATAAGTTCAGCCGTTCGTGTACGTTCATCTTCAGTCTGGCAATTAGCCAATATTTCATTCCGTTTTTCGGTGCTTATAATAAAAGCGTCATTGAATCCGGTTTTAACTCCATAATTAATCTGAATATTCCAGTCTTTGAGCGGAGTACCAATCGCTTCAATCTTACGTTTGATGCTCTGTTCAATGGGCGACAGTATCACCCATGAATCAGAGGAAGCGAAATTAAACTCAACGCCTTGTTGCTGCACGAAAACGCTCAAATTCTGTAAACCGTTTATTCCTTGTGTTACACAAGCGTATGTCCTTTGGACATTTATAGCTTTTTGAAGCATCAATATGTTCACATCAACAGTAGCTGTATCAAAGACCTTTACTCCTGCAAAATCTATTAACAAAACAGGATTTGTTTCCGAAACAAAATATTGGCGCAATTCTTTTCCATATCCGGCTTTCATCCACTTATTGGATGTAATGTAGCATAGGCAACCATTGGGCTTAAGCAAATTCATCCCTTGCTCGTAGAATAAACAATAAATATCTCCAGTACGAACATAAGTTTTATACTTCATTCGTTCTAAGACATCAGCATCCGTACCCATAGATTGCAGTTGAATATAAGGAGGATTGCCAATAACACAATCAAATCCTATAAAATTTCCATCCGCATCCAATACTTCCGGAAACTCTATACGCCATTCAAAAGCACCTAAATAAATCTTATTGGAATTGATTTCCTCAAAATAACTTTCAAGTTCGGCTATTTCCTTTTTAACTGCATCCACTCGTTTCTGCCAATCCTTTTGTTCTTTTTTACTCATTTCAAACAGCTGTGGTGCAAGCAAATTCACCAGTTCTGCCCTACGCTTATTTAATTTGAGTTTTTTAGGGTCTTTTGCGCCGATTTCAGTGGTAAGTTTAGATTTAATTTCAGCTATCATTGAATCCAACTCCCACTTTTCAGCTTTATCTTGAGCATTCTTATACTTGCTAACAGCATTTCTATACTGGCTAATAGAAATACCAGTTTCTTTTAATACGGACTTAATACTATCCGTTAAATCAAAACGATGCAAAAGAGAGTTTCCGCATTTGATATTTATATCAATATTGGGTAAGGTTTCCAATTGTTTATAATCACTTTCCGCCGTATAGTAAGCATTTTTAAGCAATTCAATCCATAAACGCAACCTACATATTTTCACAGAGTTTGGATTAATATCCACGCCAAATAAACAATTTTCAATAATTGTCTTTTTTTCCTTGAACAGTGTTTCTTGAATGCGTCGGCTTTCCTCATTCAATGGATTATACGAAAACAAATTGTTGTCCGCATCCGTTACAATCAGTTCATCGTTTTCAATAGAAAATGTATAATCTGACTTTTTAATACGTTTACCTTCGGAATCCACTAAAATTCCTAGTTCATATTTCAAACGTATTAGCTCATTTAAAGCGGATACTAGGAAGTGTCCTGAACCCACAGCCGGATCACAAATTGTAATACTATCTATAAGTTGATTAGCTTGTGCTATATCATCTATCTTATTATATAAATCTGTAACAGACGTACAATTCCAGTTATAAAAATTATTGAATTTAGTCAAGACAGAATTAGCAACAGCTTCACGGCACATATACATTGTGATAAATCCGGGGGTAAACACCGAACCATCTTTATGTCCATTGATTTTTTCAAATATAAGCCCTAGAACAGAAGCATTAATCAAAGTTTTGGCTTCTTCTTGCACTTCCTCACTTCCCTCGCTTGCAAAATTATATGCATCCAAAAAAGCAAACAAATAATTCAAAGTCGGAAGGCTATTGAACTGTTGTTTTCCCTTACGATTAATCAATACACTATTAGTAAATAGTGGTAATTCAAACCGCTGAGATAAACTATTTATCTTTATTGTATTACTTTCTAATTCAGTAACCTCAAAGAGTGAGCTATTCAAATAAGGGACATACTCGAAATCTTTCAATACGGACGCCGTCCTTTGATGAACACTTCGCGCTAAAACTTGAAAGAATAAAGTGTTTAAATCATCAAAATCACGTATTTTCTGTATAGAAAGAAATTTGTAACATTGCTCTCCATTGTGGTATTTCAACATTTGAGCTTCCAGCAATTTCAAGAATAAGATTCGATTAATCCAAGTGATGCATAACTCCATAGCCACATTGAACAAGCGTTCTTCTTGTGTGCTTCCATAAATTGCAATATTTGGAACTTTTCGCAAGCAATCTTCTGCATCAAGTTGGTTGATTGTATTCTCCAACAAAGAAGCTTCATTACGCCGTCCAACGGCTTTACGTACAATGACAATCTTATTGTTTTCCTTTTTCTCTTCAATACCTAGAATATGCAACAACTCTGCATAAAACTTCTTATTCAAAGAGTTACTGTCATTCTGAAAAGGTAGTTTCAGCAAATGCACATCACTGAATACCTTATACAATTCGATAAGTTTTTTGGGAGCTGTATCCTCATCTAAATATTTAGCGTAAGAGCGGATGTCAAAATAGGTATAGTCAAGACTATCTGCAACTTCTTCAATAAATAAAGAAGCTATCTCAGAATAAAAGAAGTCTGTTTTATGACTTGTTTTTCTGCCGTCCTCAAAATCCTGGAACTCTTTTTTCAGTTTCTTATTTTGATAGAATTTTTGTTCAAACTCTTGGGCATCAAATATAAAATATTCATATACATTGGTCGCTATCAGATATTTAATATCTGTATTTTTCTTGGTTATCCTTTCCCTTAAATAATAAAGTAAAAGTTCCTGAAGAGCTTTTCTATTCAAGTTACCAACAGAAATCATTTCATTTTTGTTAGTTGTACTTTTTACCTCAATTAATAAACCAATATTCGACTTACTTGTTTTATCCAATCGTACAGCTAAGTCTATATCCTCTTCTGGAGCCATATAATATGGTTTATAAAAAGTATCACTTAGAAAATTTCTCAGGTGTTCCTTTTGAGTTTCTTCTCTCTGACCATCTGTTACAGTAAACAATAATGTCCGAAGAACATCTTTAAAATGATTAAAGTCTTCTGTTTCTATTGCCACTTGTCTGTATGCTTTATTCAGTACCTGATTAGGTTTTAATTGTCCCATAACATCCTTTTTATAAACTATAAACAAAAGTAATCTAATTTGTTGATATATATTGCATAACAGGTAAAAAAAGGAAATACAATTCTATCTACAATATTACAGATTATACTTCTTGATATCAACATTCAATAATTAACCACTCATATTCATAAATACGCAAATAAGTACGTATTTTTGCAGTATAACAAAGGAGGGTTTATGAGAACAACCAATTACACAGATTTAAGAGCCAACTTGAAAAGCTATATTGATGCGGTTATTGATGATTATGATACCGTAGTTGTCAATCGTGGGAATGGCAAAGGAGTAGTAATGATTTCTTTGGATGAATACAATTCTCTAAAGGAAACGAAATACCTCATGTCGTCACCCGATACAATGAAAGCAATTCATAAAGGCGAAGAGGATATAAAGAACGGGAACTCTATATCCCAAAATGAAGGTGAAAGCATAGAAGATTTCTTAAAACGGGCATGTACAGAATAACATTATCAGAACAGGTACGAAAAGAATACCTATACTTTACCAAAGTGGAAACAAAGCTATAATTTCCTCACCTATTCACACCCCCACACAAAAACAACAAAATCCACCTACATAAACTCACAAACCAACTACCACATTCTACGTTTCCCGAAGCGGAACCATACGTTTCCCATGTGGAAAACGTACAGTTCGGCCTTGAGAAACGTAGGTTTCGCACCAGGGAAACATAAAAGTCACCTTTACACCTTTCCATTTACATCTCTAAGTTTTACTGAATTGTAATTGAAATAGTTTTTTACCTGACACAAAGACAAAAATTTCCTTCCATTTGCATAACGAAAGAAAAATTACCATCTTTGTAAAAAGCAAAGACACAACACACGTATATCCCCATGAAAAGTATATACATTTTAGACGATCATCCTATCATTACCGAAGGAATTGCACAATTGCTGGCAAACAACCAGCAATACCAAATAACTACCGGACATCATGATTCTGAATTATATAATTACCTGAACGATCATACTCCCGACCTGCTAATTATAGATTATGAGATTCAGGATAAAACAGCTCTGGATGTCATAACCTACCTGCAAAAGAAAGGTATGAATATTCCTCAACTCATCTATACCATGCATACGGAGTTCTGGATTATCAAACTGCTGATCAAAGCGGAAGTAGCAGGTATCGTGACCAAAAATGACAAAATAGAAGAAATAGAAAAGGCCATACACAATATCTTGCACGAGGGAAATAAATATTATTCGCCTACTGCGCTGAATGTCGTACTGTCTATCATGGGCGACCATTCTACGGAAAAATCCATTGTTTACACACCAAGCCCGCGTGAAAACGAAATCATTCAGATGCTGTCATGTGGACTTACTTCCGATGAGATTGCCCACAAACTTAATCTCAGCAAAAATACTATTGATACGATGAGAAAGAACATCTTGCTGAAAAGTGGGGCTACTAACGTATCACATCTTATGCGAATTGCTTTTTTAAAAGGTTGGATTACAGAATGAAAAAGATTCTTTTTTTCCTATTTCTCAGTCTGAGTGCATTCCTGAATGCCAATGAGAAAAGTAACAAACTAGCTGATTTGCTGCATTCATTCGGCAATAACGGTGAGTATGCACAGATGGATTCAGTGTACAATCTTATTATCCACGAAGACCATTACAAGCAGGATAAGCTCTATGCGCTGAATATCACCCTGGACTATGCCCGATTTCTCAACCAGAAGGGAGACAGTGAGAGGGCAAATACGCTACTGACCCAAATCCGGGAAAACGCAATGGCACTGGAAAAGTTTCCAGAAAATACCACAGCACACCAGCTCCAGGAAATTGCGGCAATTGCTACGTATGAAATTGCCTACGGGCAATGGCAGAATAACCAGTTGCCGGCTGCAAGAGAAACGGCTGAAGAGGCTGTCAGCCAACTGGAACAGGTAAAAGATTCTGTGAACTTGGCAGAGGCCTATAATCTTTCAGGAGTCATACACCGCAGATTATTCATGCTCGACAATGCCATCTCACTTTATCAGAAGGCGCTCGCCATTACTGAAGACTTGCAGAATTACAACCTGGCAGCCATTATCGTATCCAACATTTCCATTCTGTACAATGAAACGGGCAAGAACAATGAAGCCATACAGATTTCTCGTAAAATGTTTGCTTATCCACAAACCGACACACTTACCATTGACTATCGCATCGGGGAAGTAAACAGACTGTGTAACCATGCCATTTTATTAGCTAACAACCAACAGCCTGTCCAGGCAATGGATACGCTAAAACTGGCCATCCAGAAACTCCGTCCGGAAATGCCCGACGGCCTCAAGCTATTGGCTTACACGCAATATGCCAGAGTATCCAGGGATGCAGGAAAGCCCCGGCAGGCGTTGCAATACTACCAGAAAGCCATGAGCTATAAAAACACGACACATAATAAGGCTAATATTGCGAATTTAGAGTACTTATATGGTTACATGTTATTCCATGATACGGACTCCTTGCTTCAGGCACGTAACTACGTTATGAAAGCAGCCGACTTTGCCCGAAAGAATCCTTCCGGCCTGTTACCCAAAATCCTGCTTACACTGGCCGAAATAGAAGGCAGAAGAAACAACGGACAATTAGCTTATCAGCTCATGCTGGAGGCATATCAGGCCAATGAGAAACTAAACGACCAATACTATCAGAACCGTCTGTCCGGATTTGAGGCTGAACTGGACCTGAAGGAAAAAGACTTGCAGATTGCCGGACTCAACGGAAAACGTGCCGAGGAAAAAGCTGCTTACCTGATACGCACTTACACCATCGGGGGCATACTTATCTTGGCCCTGCTGCTGCTCATTATTCTGGTCATAAGCATGCATAAACGAAAGATTGCATTCCACCTGAAGCAACTGAAACTGGAAAAAGAAATCAAGGAGAAGGAGATGCAAAGACAACTCTTGCTTACCGACATGCACAAGAAAATGACCGAACGATACATCTGTGGACTGGAAGATAGCCACAATCGTATTTCCAAGGAACTGCACGACGGAGTATGCAATGATTTGTTATCCGTAGAAATGGAGATGAAGCAGTCGGACAACTCAGCTATAACGACTCAACTCAAACAAATCAGGGAAAATCTGCGCAACCTTTCGCATCAGCTGGCAACTCCTGCCCTCAGCAACTTTAGCCTGTATCAGGTTCTCACACTTTACACGGATAAGCTGAAATCGCTGAAAACACCTCATATCCAGTGCTACATAGAAGAAAGCATTCAGCAGATAGACTTTCCGGCCGACCTAACTCAGGAAGTGTACCGCATTCTTCAGGAAATCATATCCAACATGCTGAAACACGCCAATGCCCAACAGGCTTACATCACTGCCAGCTATGAGGACGGGCAGGTTAATCTTATCGTTGAAGACGACGGAAAAGGTTTCTCCGCCGATAAGCTTTCCAATGATTTCCTTCAAGCAGGACTGGGACTGAGAAGTGTCAAGGAACGTTGTGACAAGCTGCAAGGCGGTTGCGACATCACCTCGAAAGAAGGGCAAGGAACGGTAATACATTTCTGGTTTCCGGCATAACGGACGTCACTATACAGAAAAAAGAATCCGCATTGCAACTTCCCCGATATTGCAATACGGATTCTTCAGCGCGATGACAAAATGAAGTCTTTTTATTCCCCGTTACATTCTTCAAAAGTCACGCTTGCATAAGTCCCCGACCCCATTCGCATTATGAGTAACATTCCTTGACGAATACAAGGACTTAGCAGTTCTTCATAGCCTTAATTTCCTATTATTCTGTCTTCAAAACTTATTTTTAACAAAATTACACGATAATATTAAAAAATATATTACCATAAATAACCGATTTCATACTCCTATTTATTGGGTAGAGAGAAAGGGGTATTTTTCCATCAAAAAAGATTACTTATTCATACACAAAACGATATTCATCATTGTAATAAGACGTAGACTCAGAAACACGATTTCCATGTTCATCCTCCTGGTATGAATACAAAGTACACTTGCCAGTAATTACATCCAGATAATTATCTTCCGTAAAGCTATATGCAAAAGGAGCCCATGTATCTTCATGTATCACTTCCGGTTCTCCCGGTTCCGGCATATTATATCCCCAGTCCACAACATCTTTCGTTACCAGATTCTTACTACCTTTACCCATCATACGCAACATATAAAGCATAGACACCATGTCATCATATTCATAAGCATGACTGCCGAACAACGAACGAACCACTACATTAAAATCAAAGTAAGGCGTTACATTCGGATATTCAGTATATGCATAACTCATATAGCTTTCATCCGAAAATTCTCCCTCCGTCGACATCAGATTGCCATTCTGCCAGTTCAATTGCAGAATAGACCTATCCGAAGCACGTCCCATCCTGCCAGAAGATACTCCCGGATCGATTGCCACATTTCCATCTTCCTCATCCCCATCTTCATGGTCACCTGGATAATAGTCATAATCTTCTTGTATCTGCTGAAGATAACCGTCGGAATAAATAAACATCCACAATGTATGCTGCTCAGAAGAAGATTCCTTTTTCTTATACAACTGTGATACATAACCCTCTGAGTTCAATGTAACCACATACGATTCATCCGATTCATATCCGGAAAGTGTTTTCCGGTCAATCCACATCTGGTTTTCCTGATAGGTGAACTGATAGATTCTCTCTGTGAAATATCCCTGCGCATCGCCTTGGTAACTAATGGTTTTCAAGGCTGCCAGCTTTCCGTTCTCATTATAAGTGAGTTCCCCAATAGACTTAGTATAGCTGTCCGGATACAAGCTGCTTGAATTTGTAATCTCATAACGAGCCAGACGTTTTTCTTTCGGGGCAGGAGTTTCTCCTGCTTCTGTAGTAGCTTTCTGCTCTACGGTAATGGTTATCACATCGTTACCACAGCGAATTTCGATGGTAGCCTTCCGGTCCTTTCCGGTCAGGTTCTCTATCAATGTCAAGGTTAAGGTATATTCACCAGGACCTCCGCTATAGGCACTCAATTCCAGCCATTCCACTTTTCCCGAAGCAGCCTTGGTTGAAGCTTCTGTCGCAACTTCTGTTACTGTGGCTGTCCAGTCGGACAAAGCTGTAAAACTGATTCCACCCTGATTCGTTACCTCATCGGCATAAACCACCTGAGTAGTTTGTGTGCCTTCTTTCAAAGTCAGATTTGTGGGAGTCTCATCCTTTTCACTACATCCTGAAACTAAGATTACTCCCCACAGACAAACAACTGACAATAAAAAACTTAACTTATTTTTCATAATTCTCATTTTTGAATGTTTTCTTTTACAAAGAAAAGTTTTTCATCTAAGGTATACATCACCGGAAACCGTGAATTCCTCCCTCTCAAACCACAAATTTGCCTTATCCATTCTTCCAAACTTCAGGACAAATTCTCTGTTTCACACTGTGAAATACAAAAACCACAGTGTGGGATATATATTTCACAGTGTGGGATACAAATCCCGCAGTGTGAAACAGAGAATAAACAAGCACATTTGAAAGAATATTTCAGGAGAAAAAGAAGAACAGACTACATGCCCTGTGGATTCTCCATCTTAAGAACAAAAAAGAGGGTATATGAACCTTGCAACAGTTCATATACCCCCATTTATAGAGATTGTGAATTACCGTCTGTAGTTTACCACACGTTCACACGGTTTTCAGGAGCGACATACAACGGATCAGACGGTGTGATGTGGAAGGCATCGTACCAAGCCTGAATGTGAGGCAACGCGCCGTTTACACGCCATTTACCCAATGAGTGAGGATCTGACTTAGTGTACACACGAATCTGTTCGTCACGGATGTTACCAGCCCACAAAGTAGCATAAGCCAGGAAGAAACGCTGTTCCGGAGTGAAACCGTCGACTACGCCAAGCGGAGCATCCTTAGTTGCATTCTGGAAAGCCAGATAAGCTACGTTCAAACCTCCGTGGTCGGCCAGGTTTTCACCCAGTGTCAGTTCACCGTTAGCCTGCAGGCCCGGCAATACTTCAATCTTGTTGAAGAAATCCACCATTACCTGTGCACGTTCCTTGAAACGGTCAGCATCACCCGGAGCCCACCAGTCGGTCAGGTTTCCGTCTTTGTCGAACTGACGGCCCTGGTCGTCGAATCCATGCGTCATTTCGTGACCGATTACTACACCGATGGCACCATAGTTGGCAGCATCATCAGCTTCCATGTTGAAGAACGGCGGCTGAAGAATAGCAGCAGGGAAACAGATTTCGTTAGTTGACGGATTATAGTAGGCATTGACAGTCTGCGGAGTCATCAGCCATTCATCTTTGTCAACCGGCTTACCAATGCGGCTGTACATATCATTGAATCCCCATTCTGAAGCACGACATACGTTAGCCCAGTAAGAATCGTTCTTGATTTCCAGTTTAGAATAGTCTTTCCACTTGTCAGGATAACCCACTTTTACATGGAAGGTAGCCAACTTTTCGTGTGCTCTAATCTTGGTGCTGTCGCTCATCCATTCCTGTGCATCAATACGTTCACCCAGGGCAGTCTGCAAGTTCTTCACCAACTTCACCATACGTTCTTTGGCAGCAGCCGGGAAGTATTTTTCCACATACATCTCGCCTACCAGCTCACCCAGCATACCGTTCACTGAGTTTACAGCACGTTTCCAGCGCGGCTGATTTACCTGGCGACCTGACAATACCTTGCCATAGAAATCGAAACGGGCAGCTACAAAGTCATCGCTCAGGCAAGAAGCTGCCGCATCCAGCAGGTTGTATTCCAGATAAGATACATGTTTAGACAACGGAAGTGTATTCATCAAACGGGCTACTTCCTGAATCGGTTCTACCTGTTCTACGTTCAGTTCAGCCGGAGCCTGAATACCCAAACCTTTCACATAGGCATCCCAGTCGATTCCGGCAATGGTCTTCTTCAGTTCGTCGAAAGACATTTTGTGGTAGTTAGCTTCCGGATCACGAAGTTCTGTCGCGCTGCATGAAACTTTAGCAATGGCTGTTTCGATTTCCATCACATCAGCCACTTTCTGCTGTGCATCTGCTTCAGAGAAGCCAGCCAGTTGGAACAGCTTGCCGATGTAAAGTTTATACTGTTCACGAATGTTCTGAGTAATGCTGTCGGTATCCAGATAATATTCCTTTTCACCCAAGTTGATACCACCCTGTCCCATCTGAAGGATGTTGACCGAACTATTCTTCGGGTCAGCGTATACATAGCTACGGAAATAAGTACCGATACCGATATGAGCCATTTCAGTCATCATCGGCACGATTTCATTCTTGTTTTTCATGCCGGCAATCTTGTCGAGCATAGCTTTCACCGGTTCCGCGCCCTGTTTGTTCAAGGTTACGCTGTCCATGGCCATGTTATACAAATCACCGATTTTCTGTGCGGCAGAACCAGCCTGATTATTTTTCTGCGCAGCCAGTCCTTCAATCAGTTCGCGCAACTGCGTTTGGCTGTTTTCAAACAGTTCATCAAACGTGCCGTAACGAGAATATTCGGCAGTCAGCGGATGTGCATCATTCCATCCTCCACATGCGTAACGGAAAAAGTCCGTACCGGCAGACACGGTAGTATCCATGTTTGCCAAATCAATGCCAGAAGTGCTTTTCGCTTCCTTCTGTCCGGCGCAGCTTGTCAGCATAGCAAATGCCAACGTAGCTACGGCTACATAATTTTTCTTGTTCATAAATGCGTTATTTTAATCAAGTCTCTCTTATTTATTTCATTTCTTCCAGTTCCGACAGCAGCAGTGTCCATTCCTCTTCTGCCTCCGCAATCTGTTTTTTCAGCTGCTGGTGCTGCTCGTACAGCTTCATATCGGAAGCACCTTCAGGAGTAGCCATCTGTTCCTCCAGTTGTGCCACCTGCTCTTCCAGTTTCTCAATCTTTGCCTCGCAGTCGGCCACCTGCTTCTCCAGCTTGCGGATTTTCTTGTTCAGCTCCTTCTGCGCTTCATACGAAAGTTTGCTTTCACTCTCTGCAGGCTCTTCTTTCTTGGGCGAAGCGGTCTGCGGAGATTGGGACAACTGAAGTTCGTTCAGATTCTCCATTTTCTTCTTCTGCAGAAAGTCGTAGATTCCTCCGATATGTTCCTTCACCAGTCCGCCACCAAATTCATATACCTTGGTCACCAGTCCGTCAAGGAACTCACGGTCGTGAGATACTACGACGACCGTACCATCGAACTCTTTCACAGCTTCCTTCAGCACATCCTTCGAACGCATATCAAGGTGGTTGGTCGGCTCGTCCAGAATCAGGAAGTTCACCGGCTCCAGCAGCAGCTTAATCATAGCCAGACGACTGCGTTCACCTCCTGAAAGCACCTTTACTTTCTTTTCGGAAGCCTCTCCTCCAAACATGAAGGCACCTAAGATGTCTCTAATCTTCAGACGAATGTCTCCTTTTGCCACACGGTCGATAGTATCAAAGACAGTCACGTTTTCATCGAGCAGCTGTGCCTGATTCTGTGCAAAATAGCCAATCTGTACATTGTGTCCGATGGTCAGTTTTCCTTCATAGGGAATCTCGTCCATGATACACTTCACCAGCGTAGACTTACCTTCACCGTTCTTTCCTACAAAGGCCACCTTTTCACCCCGATGGATGGTCAGGTTCACATCGTGAAAGACCACGTGGTCGCCATACGCCTTTTTCACATTCTCACAAATTACCGGATAGTTACCGGAACGCATGGAAGGAGGGAATTTCAGACGAAGTGTAGAAGTATCTTCTTCGTCAATTTCAATAGGTACGATTTTCTCCAGCTGCTTGATGCGGCTCTGCACCTGTACAGCCTTCGTAGCCTTGTAACGGAAACGTTCGATAAAATCTTCCGTGTCTTTTATTTCTTTCTGCTGATTCTCGTAAGCACGCAACTGCTGTTCGCGGCGTTCCTTACGCAGCACGACAAACTCATCGTAAGCTACCTTGTAATCGTATATCCGTCCGCAGGAAATTTCAATGGTACGGTTGGTCACATTGTTAATGAATGCCCGGTCATGACTTACCAGTACTACTGCGCCGGAACTCATCTTCAGGAAATTCTCCAGCCACTGGATACTCTCAATATCCAGGTGGTTGGTCGGCTCGTCGAGCAACAGCACATCGGGACGACGTAACAGAAGTTTCGCTAACTCAATACGCATACGCCATCCCCCGCTGAATTCAGAAGTAGGACGGTCAAAGTCTGTACGGTTGAACCCCAATCCCGTAAGCGTACGTTCTATCTCTGCACGGTAATTGGTTCCTCCCATCATCAGGAAACGTTCGTTCTCATGGGTAAACCGCTCTATCAGCTCATGATAGCTTTCAGAATCATAATCCGTACGGTCGGCCAGTTCCTGGTTCATTTTCTCCAGTTTTTCCTGCATCTCAAAAATATGCTCAAAGGCCATCTCGGCCTCAGCCATTACCGTACGTGTATCGCTCAGTATCATGACCTGCGGCAAATAACCAATGGTAATGCCTCTTTGTACGGCTACCACTCCCTCTGTAGGCTGCTGCAATCCGGCCAGGATTTTCAGCATGGTCGATTTTCCGGCACCGTTCTTTCCTACCAGTGCAATACGGTCTTTTTTGTTGATAACAAACGATACATCTTCAAACAGCGGAGTAGTTCCGAACTCCACTTTCAGTCCTTCTATTGAAATCATGCGAATTTATTCTTCTACATTACAAAGTGACGGCAAAGTTACAACTTTCCGAGCACAGCAATGACAGACAAGCTGTTAATTTTTCAAAGCGTCGGACTCTCCCTCCGATTTACGCTGCAAATACAACTGATAGGAATTGACTACATTATGCCACACACTGTAGAATCCTGCCGCAACGGCCGTCACAGGAGTGAAGAAAGTGTAGCCCATCCAGATGGCAAATACCGTATTTTTCTGTCCCAAGGCCTGTCCGGAGCTGATGGAATCATCGTAACGACGTCCTATCTTTTTCCCGAAATAGAACTGCAGGGCACAGCAGACCAAAGAAACACCTCCCAATCCTGCCTGGTACCAGAAAGACACGTCACTGTGCACGATACTCTTCACCGTTACTCCAATGGCCAATGTCAACGCCACAGCCCACAGATAAAAAGAAAGTTCATGATACTGTCCTAACTTGGCATGTACTTTCGGAAGCAAAGCCCGCAGTAAAATGGCTGCCAGGAACGGACAAAGCAATAAGGGGAACACCTTTCCCAAAATCAGCGCAAACGAACTGCCAAAATTCAGTTCCGGATGCGGGTGTACCAACGGAAGTACCAGCGGCACCAAAATGGCTGCCAGCAAATTGACTAAAATGGTATAGGTAGTCAGATGGGCTGCATCTCCTCCTAACTTGCGTGTAACCACCGCAGCTGCTGTAGCCGTAGGACAAATCAGGCAAATCATAGCTCCTTCCACCAATATACGGGCCGAGAAATCCGGGAAGATTACCAGGAGCAATCCCAAAAGCAAGAAACTTGCTCCCTGAATCAGCAGCAAACGCCAATGCCAGGCACACAATTTCAAATCGTGTACATTGATTTTACAGAATGTCAGAAAAAGCATCAGGAAAATCAATACCGGCTGTACAATATCGATGGCATGAGCCACAAAGGGCTTGGTAGGTGCAAGAAAAGGGATATTGACATACACAAAGTACAGAATGACTCCCATTGCCATGGCTATGGGCAACGTCCAATTTTTACAAAAACGTAGAATATTCATTGTTAATCCACTATAGTGAAACAAACCTGCCAGCGCAGAGTGAAAGAAAAAGGATTTGCAACTCCGGCCATCGACAGGCTACGGTTTGCAAATCCTTTGTATGGTCTTATGCCTCTCCTCTCTTACAGAAAGAAGCATATCAGATGTATCAATTACTTACAGTTGCCAGTGCAACGAGGTTTGATTTGTTTGAAGAAATCATTACCCTTGTTGTCTACCAGGATGAATGCCGGGAAGTCTTCTACTTCAATCTTCCAGATAGCTTCCATACCCAGTTCCGGATATTCTACACATTCAATGCTCTTGATATTGTTCTGAGCCAAGATGGCAGCCGGACCACCGATAGAACCCAAATAGAAACCACCGTGTTTCTTGCAGGCATCTGTTACAGCCTGGCTACGGTTACCTTTAGCCAACATAATCATAGAACCACCGTGACTCTGGAACAAGTCTACGTACGGGTCCATACGACCGGCAGTAGTCGGGCCCATAGAACCACAAGCCATACCCTGCGGAGTCTTAGCCGGACCAGCATAATAAATAGGATGATCCTTGATATACTGAGGCAGGTCTTCACCACGATCCAGACGTTCTTTCAGTTTGGCATGTGCGATGTCACGACCTACGATGATAGTACCGTTCAAAGACAGACGAGTAGCTACCGGATATTTATCCAGTTCAGCCAGGATTTCCGGCATCGGACGGTTCAAGTCAATTTTCACTGCATTGCCTTCACCAGCCTGACGCAATTCTTCCGGAATCAGTTCGCCCGGATTTGAATCCAGTTTTTCAATCCAGATACCGTCTTTGTTGATTTTACAACGGATGTTACGGTCAGCAGAGCAAGATACGCCCAAACCTACCGGACAAGAAGCACCGTGACGCGGCAAACGGATGATACGTACGTCGTGTGCATAATATTTACCACCGAACTGAGCACCCAGACCGATGCGGTGCGCTTCTTCCAATACCTGTTTTTCCAGTTCTACATCGCGGAATGCGCGTCCGTATTCATTACCAGTAGTCGGCAGGTTATCGTAGAAACGAGTAGAAGCCAATTTCACAGTCAACAGGTTCTTTTCAGCTGATGTACCACCAATTACAAATGCAATGTGATAAGGAGGACAAGCTGCAGTTCCCAAAGTCTTCATCTTTTCAACCAGGAACGGAACCAGTGTAGCCGGATTCAAGATGGCTTTTGTTTCCTGATACAAGTAAGTCTTGTTAGCAGAACCACCACCCTTTGTTACGCAAAGGAATTCATACTCCATACCCTGAGTAGCTTCGATGTCAATCTGAGCTGGCAAGTTGCAGCGAGTATTCACTTCTTCGTACATAGTAAGCGGAGCGTTCTGAGAGTAACGAAGGTTTTCTTCTGTATAAGTCTTGTACACACCCAGAGAAAGCGCTTCTTCATCACAGTAGCCAGTCCAAACCTGCTGTCCTTTTTCACCGTGGATAATTGCTGTACCGGTATCCTGACAGAAAGGAAGTACGCCTTTGGCAGCTACTTCTGCATTACGCAGGAAAGTCAAAGCTACATACTTGTCGTTGTCGCTTGCTTCCGGGTCAGTCAGAATCTTTGCCACCTGTTCGTTGTGAGAGCGGCGCAACATGAAAGAAACATCGCGGAAAGCCGCATTGGCCATCGCAGTCAAACCTTCTTTTTCGATTTTCAGGATGGGTTTTCCTTCAAACTCGCTTACAGACACATAGTCTTTTGTAAGCAAATAGTATTCAGTTGTATCCTTGCCATGTTCAAACATTGGCTGATACTTGAATTCGGGTGTTGCCATAATACATTAAATTAATTGTGAGTTATTAGTGGACACAAAGTTACAAAGTATTATTGAAATTTTTCCTTAATTCCTACAAAAAGTTATCTGTAATTCTTCTTACTCTTCTATTGCACGAATCAGGTCCTTTTGCAGTACATCTACTCCGGGAAATCCCACATAACGTCCCTGCAATTTTCCGTCATGACTGATAATCAGATAAGCCGGAATTCCAGTTACTCCATAGGAAGTGCACAAGTACTTCCATTGTGAGTCAGTAAGCCGATAGTGCACTCCCGTCATCTTGGACAGATTTGATTTCCAGATATTTTCGGGAGAAGAAGGTCCTGTCAGATAAATATATACGATGTCTTTCGATGACAGATTTTTCTTCAGCGGTACCATAGACTGCATACTTTTTTTACAAGGACCGCACCACGTAGCCCAGAAGTCTATCAAGATGGCACGCCCTTTATGAGGAGCAATAATCTTAGGAAGAATATCCGCCCCTTCTACCTGCGCATCCAGCGAAGCAATCACCGCTTCTTTCACCGACTCCATCCGTTCGGCATTCTGCTGAAGTGCTTCTGCCACGGCTTCCACATACATACGAATTTCCGGAAAATTCACCGTTTTCAGTACCTTCCGGTCATCAGAAGACAGAGAAGAGGAAGCAGTAAGCCGACTACAGATGGGCATCACCTGTTCATAGTCAGATTGCAACTTGGAAGCGACCTCCGGACTCTCCATCAAGCCTTTTTCTACGGCACGATAGGCATTCAATGCAGCAGAAGAAGGGGAACCGGCCAGCTCCCGGTTAATAGTCTCAGCAGCCCCGTCAAACCAGGCCTTCTGTTTTTTCTCGTAACGTTTACCCAGCAAACGGGAAGCAGACATGCTCAGGCGAGGAAGATTGATATACACCGTCACCTCTTCGTCGGGCACAAGAAACAACTTCAAAACCGCTTCGTTCAACCGCAATGCCGTCAAAGTTGGTTGCAGCAACTCAGTCTCCAAATGAAACGAGCCATCCTGACGGACTTTAATACCTTGCTTCCATTCCTTAGGAAAAAGACCGTCTTCATATTCTAGTTCCGTGAACAATGACATTCTCGGATCATATCCTAAAATATAACCGTTTACTACAGCCTTTCCTACCGCCAATCCCGGCTCTGGAATTTCATTGCTCCGTTCCGGCTTGTCTGTTGTAAGATAATTAGGCACATACACATAAGGTTCTTCCCGACTCAACTGAATGCCAAAGATGTTCCATCCCATCTCCGGCTCAATAAAATCTACTTCATGCACATCCGAAGGAACCGGTGAAAAAGAAAGAGTTACTTCCAAAGTCCCATTCTCTTCAATTACTTCCGGCTCAGTCACTCCATCAATGGAAATACGTTCCGCCTCACGAAGCTGTGCCATTCCTCCATCGGCCCATTTCAATGCTGCTTTTGAAGAAATGACAACCGGAGTTCCCGGCTTACCATACATCACCGCATCGACCTGAGTCTGTTCACTGGTCTGGATAATCCGTTTGAATTCTATCTCCGCCGTATTCGACAAGACGAAACCCGGACATTCCATCACCTTTCTTCTATTGGCCTGCACCTGCAAAGCCATGAAGCAAACGCAAAGAAAACATATATATCTGCATATTCTTTCCATACGCAGTACCTCCCATTTTACAATAAATTCTTTACACGTTCTATCAGTTCGTTTCCAAGCTCCGTTTTTACCTTTATATGTTCCAGCACCGCTGTCACAAACGGATTACTTTCGAACACACCACGTACTTCTTCAAAGTCACGCATCTTTTCCTCGCTGCTTCCATCTGCCCCGAATCCGGTCATGGAAGTCAACGAGAATTCCTTCTTGGCATCTTCGTACACCATTTTATCCAGTCCCACTACGGCTTCCTGCCACTGACGTACGATAGCTGCGATGTCTGCTGCTGTAATCTTATCAGCCTGCAAGCCATAGAAATCAAGCATTTTTTCATACGCCCACGTCCATTCATACGTATAATAATTGGCGTGCATTTCCGCAAAACGGTCGTGTATCTCATCCACACTGTTCAAACGGTCGCACTCAATATCTTCCATCAGGCGTTCTATCTCACTCTTCGGAGCAATCAGTCCGGAAATATCCACCCATTCTCCTGTTCCAATCGGCGTATCCGGAACCAGACGAGCACGGATTTCCTCATCAGAAGCAAAACGAATGGCTTCCAGACGCTTAATAACGGAGTTTCCCAGGAATTTATGGATAGCAGTCTCATAAAACTTGATTCCCTTGTTCAGTGCCGAATTCTTGATTTTCGCACTTTGATAAGAGTAAATCTCAGAAGTTTCCCCCGACACACGAGCCAGTTCCTTCAAAATCTGTCGCCCTGCCATCATCTTCTGAATGGTGTACGGGCTCAACAAGTTATAATTAATCTGATCCAAACGATTCGGATCTTTCCGCTGGTCACGTTTAGGCCACTTCTGGGCATCGCGAATTGTACCTACACTCCGCAAATTGACACCCGGCACCAGATAAGTCGTATTCTTTTCTTCTATCAAATAAGAAAAAGGCAGATTCGAAGTATCCGGATGGGTAACATGACGTCCCATCACCAGTGAGAAGGCACCAATACGGGCTGGCCACAGGATATAAGAGTCAGAAGTGGTCTTAGCACCTCGTTCCAATGCCCCCTGATGAATAGGCCCCAACTTATACATGTGGTTGCTCTGGTTAGAGCCTGAACCTGCATTCATGAACGAGAACATGCCGGCAATGAGCAACGTAGACTTATGGTGTGTCACGGTAAAAGGTCCGGCAAAAATGGCACAAGCCTCTCCATTTTCCTCCTGACAGTTACTAAAGAACAGAGAATCAGAAGCCGAATAGGTATGTCCCAAATGACAAGCCTGCCCCACAAAACAGCGGGTAAGCATCGTACCATCTTCTACGTGTGAACCGCTTGAGATGATAAAATCATCACAAATCACTCCGTAACCGATATGCACCGGTGCATGCTCATTACTATTGATGCTTCCATTCTTCAAACGGCCGGCACCCTCAATCTGGCAATAATCTCCAATCCGTACATTCTTGATGTAACCGGCATTCACTATCATTACATGACTCCCGATAGTACCTGTATCTGACGCATGTGACTCTGCATAAGACTCAATAATCTTCCGCATTTTCTCAATCAGTACCGGACGATGACGATAAAGAGCCATGATATAAGCCTGATGAGCAGAAAGACGGTCATGAATAATCACCTCACGCCCGCCAGTCTCATTCAAGACTGAGACTTCTACTCCATTCCCCAAACGGCTATGGCAATCCACCAGGATGATATCTACATTCTCGATAAAGGTATCATGCCCTATTTCATAGTTGGCAATGTAATTCTTTACATTCTCAATATAACAGTTGTCGCCCACCGTTACATTGTGCAAAGTTGCATAATATACCCCAGAATGTTTAGCCATTCCACCAGCCAAAGTAAACTCTTTTTCAAAAACGCCCAGTCGCACTTTTCCCGAAAAACGGGTGTGATGAATATAATCCGTATGAAAATCATCGGCCACTTCTACACCACTCCAATCGGAAGCTATACAGTGCTGCGCCTCCAGTCTTGCGATTTCTTCTTTTGTCAGTAAACGATAGTGTTGTGTCATATTTTCTTGTAGTTATTCTTCGTCGTATGTCTGATATAGAAAATCATTGTAAGGATACTTCTGCACATGCAGTTCCTTTACCTTTTTATATAATAAATCACGGAACTGATCAATATTGGTCTTCTCACGTGCGGAAATAAAGATACAATTATCATTCAGTTTCGCCATCCAGGTATGCATCAGTTCCTCCAGCGTGATATTTTCTTTCGTCTTCGGAGTCAGGTCATCTTCGGCCTTTTCTACATACGTATAGGCATCTACCTTATTAAATACAATCATACTCGGCTTTCCACCTGCACCCAAATCGGCAATCGTTTTCTCTACCACCTGAATCTGTTCCTCAAAATCCGGATGTGAAATATCTACCACGTGTACCAACAAATCCGCCTCACGTACCTCATCCAGTGTAGATTTAAACGAATCGACCAAGTCAGTCGGCAATTTCCGGATAAATCCTACCGTATCCGAAAGCAAGAAAGGCAAGTTTTCGATAATGACTTTACGCACGGTGGTATCGAGCGTAGCAAACAATTTGTTTTCCGCAAAGACCTCACTCTTGGCCAGCAGGTTCATCAAAGTCGATTTACCCACGTTGGTATATCCCACCAGTGCCACACGAATCATGCGTCCACGGTTCTTGCGCTGAGTAGACTTCTGCGTATCAATTTCTGCCAGACGCTGTTTCAGCAGAGCCATACGGTTCAAAATGATACGACGGTCCATTTCCAACTGAGTTTCACCCGGACCACGCAAACCTACAGAGCCTTTACCACCTCCGGCACCGGAACCACCACCCTGACGTTCCAAGTGCGTCCATAAACGCTGCAAACGCGGAAGCATGTACTTATACTGTGCCAGTTCCACCTGCGTCTTGGCATTGGCTGTCTGCGCACGCATCGCAAAAATATCCAGAATCAGTGAAGTACGGTCCAGAATCTTCACTTTCAGTTCATTCTCAATGTTACGGATTTGCTTGGCCGAAAGTTCATCATCGAAAATCACCATCCCGATTTCCGTCTCTTCACTCTCGTTCTGCAACTCCAGGTATTCTTTCACCTCCTGCAACTTACCTTTACCCACGTAAGTCACCGAGTTCGGCGTATCCAGTTTCTGTGTAAAACGTTTTACTACCTCTGCCCCAGCCGTCTCAGCGAGGAAAGCCAGCTCATCCAAATATTCATTGGTCTTACGTTCATTCTGAGTCTGAGTTATCAAACCCACCAGCACAGCTTTTTCTGTCTGTGCTTCTGATATTACAAATTCTTTCATTCAGTATAAATCTAAATTCTATAGAGCGCAAATATAAATAAAAAAAGCGCATCTCATTACAGATACGCTCTTTTTACTTCTTCCTTATTTATTCAAATCCGGATTCATCAATTCTTCGCTTTGTGGAATCGGCCAGACGTATCCGCTACTCTGCGGAGTTATCTGTGCTTTCCGTTCAAAGTTAGCTCCGCGACGCAACACATCAATGCCTCGCATCGCCTCACCGATAAACTCCAGACGACGTTCGTTATAAACCGCCATCTTCAAATCCTCACCAGACAAATGGTCAATATCCAACTGATTGCTTGTTTCTGGTAATGAACGGAATCTCACCTGTTTCAAACATTCTCTGGCAAGCTTTTCATTTTCCGTTCCACCCAGATTTACATAACACTCGGCCAAGTTCAACAACGTTTCCGCATAACGGAAAATCGGTGCCCAATCCAGTTTCTGTGCGGCATCCGTAAACTTCAGCAACTGATTTTTTTCGTTCTTCATCTGCACACGGGCATCATCAGCTGAATTGTAATTCGGCTTGCTCATGATACCGTTTTCCACGTCTACCCACAAAATCGTATTCTTAGCGTAATAATATTCTGCCAATCCTTGCTGAGTGTTCGGGCGGTTTGTTTCCTTCATCGGCAAAGAGAATATGGTTTCATCTGTATAATAAGGAGCCTTGAACATATCTCCAAACTTCGGAGTCAGTTCGTAGCCTGTCACCAGCTTACCAACTTTTACCGCCTCTGTCCAGTTATTCATAGACATATATACGCGCATCTTCAACATATTGGCAGCTGCCTGTGTAGCACGAGTTACAGTCGGTTCATCCGCTTTTGCCTTTACCGGCAACGCACTGCTATTTTCCAAATCCGAAAGAATCTGTTCGTAAACCTCCTTCACTGTAGCACGTTTCAACGCATTGTGTTCACCGTTCTTTTCCGGAGTCAAACGTAAAGGCACTGATTTCGCATCCGGATTAATTACGTAGGGCGTAGCATACAGATTATTCAAATAGTAATAAGCAAATGCACGCACAAACTTTGCCTCCGCTTTATACTGCTCATACTTTTCTCCAGCAGTAGCTTTAGCACCTTCCAACTCATCCAAGAAAATATTGACACGGTTAATGGCGGCGTATGCCATGCTCCAGGTCACCGTATTTTCTGCGTCTGTTTTGCCCACATTAAACTTATAAGTATTGGCCAGCGTAATCAAGTTCGGGTCAGAATTCACAATATCTTCCCCACGGTTATCAAACACCAGATAGGTTTTTCCTCCCATGAAAGAATCCGACACATCATTTTTTATCGAACCATACAAGCCTAATACAGCTGCTTCCAAACGGTTTGCATCATTATAAATATCTCCCGGCTCAATGTACAAAGGTGGTTCCTGATCCAAGAAACTGCTGCTGCAACTACTCAACGAGGTTCCAGCCATCAATATAGCATATACAATATATTTTTTCATTCGAATCTGCTTTTAAAAATTCAACAATTAAAACGCCAAGTTCACACCAAATGTGTATGTACGTGCCTGTGGCAAAGTATTTTTATCCGTACCCGGAGCCAGAGTAGCATTAGTCGTATTCGACATCACCTCCGGATCCATACCCGAATAGCCCGTAATTACGAACAAGTTCTGCACCTGTGCATATACGCGCAACTTGCTGATGCCGATAGCGCTCGCCCAGTTCTTCGTATTGAAAGTATAACCCAGTGAAATATTCTTCAAACGCAAATAATCACCTTTTTCCACCCACTCACTGATAGGCATGGCCGAACCATTAGAATAGTTATCGCCATACACTGGTTTCGGGAACATGGCATTCTTTCTTTCTGGGGTCCAGTAATTCTGAAGTACCTCCTTCGAGTTATTCCAGTAACGCATGTCACTTACCGTCGCCTTCGTACCATTATAAATATAGTTTCCACCTGAGAACTGGAAGAACAAAGACAAGTCAAAGTTCTTGTAAGAGAAGTTATTACTCCATCCACCATACCAGGTAGGTAACGTATTTCCGCAAATCACCGGTTTCAGATTGCCCTTATAAGGTGTTCCATCCTCGAGCATCCATTTTGCCTCTGAGGCATGATTATACAACACACGTTCTCCATTCTCTCCATAGAACACACGGAACCCGGTTTCCGGATCTACACCACCTGTCGGTGTCAGATACAACTGACCGATAGACTTGCCAGGTACTGTGATATTTGTAATTTCCAATCCACTGGCATCACCTTTGATAATATTATCCAGACCGTTAGCCAGAGATACAACCTTATTACGAGTAGTCGTAATATTAAAACTTGTATTCCATTTGAATGCACCGTCACGCAAAATATCCGCAGAAATCGTCAACTCTATACCTGAGTTCGTCATCTTTCCGGCGTTGGTTGTCAGGATATTTCCAGGAAGACCTTTCGAAGGAGCCTGTGGCACATCCAGAATCAAGTCTGAAGATTTCGTATAGAAATAATCAAAATCAATATCGATACGATCAAGCACACGTGCACTGAAACCTACGTCATACTTTTCTGAAGATTCCCATTTCAAATTCGGGTCAGCAATCTTACTTAAACGATAACTTCCCTGAGAACCATAATAGTAAGGAGAATAATACGAACGTGAAGCATAGTCATCAATATTCGTATTACCTACCACACCATAGCTACCCTTGATCTTAAAGTCTTCAACCACATGCTTGAGCGGTTCAAAGAAAGCTTCTTCCGACACACGCCATGCCGCTGAAACACCTCCAAAGTTACCCCAGCGATTGTCCTTGCTCAATGCAGAAAGGCCATCACGACGGAAATTGATAGAGAACATGTATTTCGATGCAAAGTCATAGTTGATACGTCCAAAATACGAAACCATAGAGCTCTTGGAAATACTACCCGAAGCTGTGGCATTGGCAAAAGTTCCCTGGAAGTTCGTAAACTTATCATCCTGCAATTCTGTACGAGAAGCATCCCATTCATTGTAGCTGTTTTCAGTGGCTTCCATACCCACTAGGAAGTTGAAATGATGACGATTAGCCGTAAAATCATACGTTGCCGTGTTCGTCCAGGTCCAGATACTGCTATGCACTGCCGCATTGAACGCATACCCGCCTTTATTTACTCCATCTCCATGATTAGGTGACCAGAAACGAGAGTTTTCGATACGTGCATCGTCAATATTATACTGGGTTTTCAATGTAAGACCTTTCACAGGAGTAACTTCTGCAAAGAAGCTGCTCAAAATACGGTTTACATCCACGTTGGTCTTATTACCCAACTCCACCAATGCCACCGGATTCGAGAATGTATTCATTATCGCATTAGGTCCATAACCTAACACACCTAACGAATGATCATAAAAGCCTTTGCCATTTTCATCATAGATAGGCATATTCGGAGAGTTAGCCAGCGCCATACGCGGGAAACCACCTACTGCAAAGTTTGAACCGTTACGTGCCGCATCCACCTGCGATGTAGAACTTACGTTCACGCTCGAGTTCATACCAATCTTCAGCCAGTCTGTTACGTTAGCCACAATGTTAGCCTTACCGCCCAGACGTTTATAGTTATCGCCCACTACAATACCTTTCTGCGTATTGTAATTAGCCGACATATAATATTTCACTTTTTCCGTTCCACCACTTACGGCTACAGTCTGATCTTGTGTAAACCCATTCTGAAAAATAGCATCAGCCCAGTTGGAGTCTACTCCCGGCATCAGGTTAAATGCCTTGTCACCATAAGCAGGATTAGCTATGAATGTCTTATCCATAGCAGCCAGTTCAGCCGCTACATCTGTTCCGTATGCATTACGAACCGCCATGTTCTTGAAGTCTACATACTCCTGTGCATTCATCATATCAATGAACTTCGTCCGGTTGGAGAAACCGACAGAGGCATCATACGTTACTTTTGCTTTTCCGCTGCTTCCCTGCTTGGTAGTAATCAGCACGACCCCGTTTGCCGCACGTGAACCATACAAAGCTGCCGCCGCCGCATCCTTCAACACGTCAATAGAAAGAATATCGGCCGGATTAATGTCAGCCAACGCATTGGCATTACCCAATCCTCCGCCCAAATCACCCGACTGAATCGGCATTCCATCCACTACGTACAAAGGAGAAGTACCCGAAGTAATCGAGTTTACCCCCCGAATATGTACCACTGGAGCCTGACCTACTCCTCCTGAAGGAGTCGTTACATTCAAACCAGAAGCACGCCCCTGCATCATCTGGTCCAAACTTGTATTAGGCACGTCCTTTAACGCATCGTTGCGGATTGAAGCTACTGAAGCTGTCACCGTACGTGCGCTCTGCGTACCATACGCCACAACCACCACTTCTTCCAAAGCCTGCGCATCCGATTTCAACACTACGTTCACCACCGGTTTCACAGCCACTTCCTGGCTCTGCAAACCGATAAAAGAAACCACTAAAGTTTTTGCCGAAGCCGGCACACCAGAAATTGTAAAGTTTCCATCAATGTCGGTCACTGTCCCTACAGTAGTACCTTTTACCAACACCGATGCGCCCACTACCGGCAATCCGTCTTCTTCCGACATCACATTACCGGTCACTTGAGAAACTTGGGCGTTTGACAGACCAATCCCCATCAGAAGAATGGCCATGAACAACGTCATTCTTTGTTTCATAAAATCTCTCTTTTAATTTAGTTAAGTTAGTCTAATACATTTATCACAAACGGGGCGCGAATGTAAGAAAATAAAGAGAAATTATAAAACAGCGGGCAATTTTACACTAAATTTTATTTATAAGGAGCAAAACGATATTAAAAGAGATAAACAGATGGTTTTTAAGAACTTGCTTCCACTTCTTCAACCGCATAAAAAGTGAATACAAATAGAATAAAATTGCAATTATTTTGTATTATTAAGAAGTTCATTCTAACAAAAAGACCAGTTTTTAAGTGAATAAGACGAAAAAGCGGCTACCTCAAATTTTGAGATAACCGCTTTGAAAGTGTGAATTAAGGTAAGTATCTTATATTCCTCTAAGAATCAAAATTAATAATTAGGATTTTGTACTAAAATGCCTCCTGATAAATCAATTTCATCTTGTGGAATAGGTAAAACTGTTCTATAATCATCATAATTGATACTTTCACCAACGTGAAAACTCTTTACAGATTTTTTGTTTCTCCAGTAATCGAAAGACATACTATTTTCCGTAAATAATTCCACTCGACGTTCTTTAAGAACATCGTCGATAGTAAAGTCACTTCCATTTGTATAGTTGCTTATACGATTTTTTCTCAGCTCATTCATGTAAAAGTCCGTATCCTTTTCAGGATTTTCTGCATAAAGAGCTGCTTCAGCCGCAATTAAATATACTTCTGAAAGACGGATAATTTTGGGGTTATTGATATACAGACTATTTTCACGTCCTGGGTATTTAGCAGGATATGTTCCAGGCTCTCCATATTCTTCAGCATCTTCCTGAACTTTAATCATTTTAGATCTGACATCGTCTGTATTATTAGTCAAATATTGATATAGCCAAGCTGTTTTCACAAAAGCACATTCACCATATCCATTGGCATCGCAATAATATCCTACTGCATTTCTTTGCGCATTGTAAACACTTGTTATTTTCATTTCAAATAAAGACTCATCTGTAAACTCTTTGCCCCAAGCCTCTTCATAGTTATCTATGGTGTATAATTTATATTTATCGCAAGCAATAACTTCTTTTGCGTCGTTTAAAGCTTCATTATATTGTCCATTATACAAATATGCTCTAGAGCGAAGAGCTAAAGCTGCCCAATAATTTATATATCCATCATGCTTTTCTTTTGAAAGAAGAGGCAATGCTGTATTGAAATCTTTAAATATTTGCTCGTAAGTTTCCTTTAGTGTCGCTCTTTCACCAATATAATTATTGTCATACGCTTCTGTTGACAATACTAAGCCTGAATTTGCTGCATTTATATCAACTCCTGTTGTTGGTATTCTACAAAAGTATCTTGCCAAATCAAAGTGCAATAAAGCTCTCCAAGCATATAACTGGCCTTTATAATCATCAAAAGTAGCTTTCTCATTTTCAGTATAAGGAACTTCATCAATAACATTTAGGATTTTATTAACATTGGCAATAGCTTTGTAGAAATAATAATAAGCATAGTATGCTTCTGCACTATATTTATTAATGCTATATCTTGCTAAAATACCAGCTTGATTGTTATTGCTTATCGCATAAAAATCTTCTCCTCTTAAGTCTGCATATATTGCAAAATCTGCACTATAAGTCATTCTATCCTGAGACAATAAATACGGTATGCCATTTACTGCATATTTTAAATCTGTCATAGAAGTTATAGCTTCTTCAACAGGAAGTGCAGTAGAAGGTTCTTTTTCTAAGAAATCTTGGCAAGATGACATGAAGAGGCATCCTACGATTCCTAAAATATATAAATTTTTCATATTCATTTCTTTTTATAGTTCAAAGTTTATACCAAACATAAACGATTTTGTAGGAGGAGTATCCACCTGTCTGTAACCATTGATATCTACATCAGGGTCTATGTTATCAGTAGCACAATAAATCATGAACGGATTAATTGTCTTAAAGAATATTCTTAAGTTATTGATATATTTTTTAGATACAGGAATTCTATAACCAAAAGTAATGTCTCTCATACGAACATTATTTGTAGATTTAATAATTCTCGAAGAAAAACTATCACTTCTATAGGGGTTGTTGTATATAGGTTTTGGATTATCAACAATGTCTCCTGGTTCTCTCCAATAATTACCGGCTACTTCTTGTGAAACATTAAAGCTACCTACACGGAAGCCATCAGAGTGAGTCAAGAAATATCCTGGATAGTCAAATAAACTGGCACCTGTTTGGAAAGATAACATGAATGACAAATCAAAGTTTTTGTAGATGAATGTATTTGTCATACCTCCCATCCAATCTGGAACGGCTTTACCTACTATAGTTTTTCCTGCTTCTGAGTAGTAGTTGGTCACACCTTTCGAATGGTCTTCTGGATCAATCCAGAATTCTCCAAGGCCTGTTTCCGGATTAACTCCTATCCATTCAGGAAGATAGAATGAATGCATTGACTCACCCTCACGAAGGATATACATATTGCCATCTCCGTATAATACATCATTCCCATTGGGTAGATTAGAGATCTTGACATCTTGTCTCGTAACGTTAAAGCTGGTTGTCCATGTAAAATCTTTAGTTGAGATATTTGTAGAATTAACAGTCAATTCAACGCCTTTGTTTAGCATTCCACCAATATTGTCCCAGTTAGAAGAGAAACCTGTTACAATACTCTTAGGTACTTGGAACAAAAGATCCGTTGTTTTTTTGTTATAATATTCTAACGTAAAATTGATTCTATGGAATAAACTCAAATCGATACCAATATTTAAATTCTTTGACTTCTCCCATCCCAAATTAGCACTACCTGGTGTGCCCCAGTAGATAGCGCTCTGATCACCATATCCACCTCCTAAAGAATAAGTTGACATGTGGGCATAGTAATCTCCAGGAAGGTTACCGTTTGTACCATAAGATACTCTGATTTTTAAGTCATTTAAAACATCATGGTTGCTTAAGAAGTCTTCTCCCGAAATTCTCCATGCTCCAGAAACAGACCAAAAATTAGCCCATCTGTTGTCTGGCCCAAGTCTTGAAGAACCATCTCTTCGGAAACTTGCAGATAAATAGTATTTATTGTCATAGTTATAATTGATGTTACCTAAATATGACATGATTGAAGATTCGTAATATTCACTAGCCATTTGATGTGGTTGCCCATTTGACAATTCTGGCAATTTATTAGTTGGGTAAGTCTTTGCACTCAAATATTGCATTAACAAATATCTATCTTCAATTTCATAACCAATTAAAGCATTCAAATTATGAAGCCCAAAAGTATTGTCATAGCCTAAAGTCGTAGATGAAGTCAATGTCTTGTTAGTATAAACATATCTTGCGCCAAGACCACCATAAGATTCGCCATTTACACTTTCCGGAGCCCAAAACTCTCGCTCTTTATTGTCCATATAATCATACCCGAAAAGAGTTCTTGCAGTAAATCCCAATGGTAAAGTTACAGTCGCTTCGAAATTAGTTAAGCTTCTTAGCATATCAGAAGATACGGTTTCTGCATTCGGGCCTGTAGTCTGTCCCAACATTAGATTCGGATTTGATATTTTAGAGCTGAAAGAAGCATTTTCATTATAAGAACCATCTTCTAATATGTTTTCTGCAGTCGGATCCATTGAATAAAGTATAGACAATGGGCTGGAAGTACCAATTCCTTGTGCTTGGTCGTTCTGATCACGGAAACCGTTTGTTCCTGTAAATGAAAGCATCTGTCTAAAACTTAAGTTTAACCATTTGTAAGCCTGATGGTCTACATTGATGCGTCCACTAAATCTTTCAAAGTCACTTCCGGCTACTATACCTTTAGTCTTATTGTACCCAAATCCTGCGTAAAATTTAGTTTTATCTGTTCCTCCGCTTATTCCAACTTGATGGTCTGTAACCATTCCTGTGCGATAAACTTGGTCTTTCCAATTTGTATCAATATCAGAGCCTGGATTCCAGAAAAACGTAGGGGTATATTCATTTGCAAAAGAGGTTGCGTCAGTTAAAGGTTTTCCTAGGTAATATTCTGAATACTCATTAGCTGCAGCTGGCATAATTTCTGCAAAATTTTTAAATGCATCATTGTAATATTGTTGGATTTGATTGGCATTCATTGTATTATATTGACTCCCTACTGCCATCTTTGTCCATCCGGTCTCCATGTTATATGTAACCTTTGTTTTGCCTTCTTTTCCTTTTTTTGTGGTAATTATAACAACACCATTAGCAGCTCTTGAACCGTATAATGATGCAGCAGCAGCATCCTTAAGAATTGTCATACTCTCTATATCATCAGGATTTATAGAAGATAGTATAGATTGAGACTTAAGGCCTGAACTCATATCATCATTTACAACAGGAACACCGTCAATAACATACAGTGGTTGAGTTGAGCCGTTAATAGAGCCAATACCACGAATCAAAATTTTCTGATCAGCTCCTGGATCTCCAGTAGCCCCCCCCACGCGAACGCCAGCAACTTTTCCATCTAATGATTTCACTAAAGATTGTTTTTGGGTGCTAATATCACCTGCTTTCATTGTTGCAGCAGATCCCGTGAATGATGATTTCTTGGCAGTACCATAAGCTACAACCATAACTTCATCAAGTTGTTCTGCGTCAGATTTTAACACCACTTTTACGTTCGGCTTAATCTTCACTTCCTGCGACTGCATTCCGATGAAGGAAATGACCAAAGTTCCGGCGGAACTTGGCACGTTAGTCAACGTAAAATTACCATCAATGTCGGTAACGGTACCTACAGTAGTACCTTTTACCAATACTGATGCGCCCACTACAGGTAAACCATCTTCTTCAGAAGTAACATTACCAGTTACCTTCGAAATCTGAGCGTTTACCAGACCAATGCCTATCATCAGGCAGGTCATTAACAGCATCAATTTTCTTTTCATAAAAATCTCTCTTAAAGTTTAACTTTACATTAATAAAAATTCATTCACTCTAACAGGGCGCAAAAGTAACAATAACTTTTTAAATAATTATACCATTTTCAATAAAATTCCCCCCAAAGCTTGCTTTTTAACACTTATACCTGCCACTTTCATGCAAAAGTATGTTTTTATAAAGTAAATGATATGCATTTCTTGTATCTGGGATTTATCATCGAATCAAAATAATGAATCCTTTTTGCTAGATACTTGTTAGTTTTAATTTAGCTAAAATAGACGTTATATAAGTAATAAACTTCTTCTTATTGCATATTATCTGCATATTTTCTTAAAAACAATATAGTATGGACAAGATTTATTTCAGATTGGTCTACAACCGCAAAAAGAAGTTAAACAAATCAGGGAAAGCTCTTATACAGGTGGAAGCTTACAGGAAGCGTAAAAAGGTTTACATTTCGACAGGAATATATGTCAATCCGCAAGAATGGGACAGCCGTCATAGTAGAATTATCCAGCATCCGCATTCGGAAGAATTAAACCGAATGTTAGAAGAATTTATTTTGCAATTGCAATGGGAGGAATTGAAATCATGGAAACGCGGTATCTATATCAACTTGTCTGCTTTTAAAACTTTCAATCACCAAAATGATACTGAAGAAATGACATTCTTACTCTTTGGTAGAAATTGGGTAGAACACTCATTGCGTAAAGATGCTACCAAAAAGAATCTTTTAACTACTTTGGATTTACTCAATCGCTTTCGTCCCTCTATTGAATTTGAAGATATAACCTATACATTTCTTCTTGAATTTGAAGATTTCATGCGGAAAAGAATGTATGAAACAAACACAATCGCCAAGCACATGAGACAATTAAGAACCTTTGTTAATGAAGCTATCAAAAGAGGATATATTCAGCCAGACGATTATCCATTTAGAAAATACCAAATAAAAACAACTCAAAGTAAACATAGTTTTTTATTGCCTGAAGAAATAAGGAAACTGGAAAAACTGGAGCTTTCATCGTGTCCAAAATCATTAATGCATAGCTTAAAAGCGTTTTTATTTTGTTGTTACACGGGAATTCGATATTCAGACTTTGTACTTCTTAATGAAAGCAATATTGTCACGATAAAAGGAGAGAAATGGCTTATATTTAAAACCGTCAAGACAGATACCAAAGTCAGCATACCATTATATCTTCTTTTTCAGGGGAAGGCCCTCCGATTATTGCAAGAATATCATCAAAACTTAAGTGATTTTTTTCATCTAAAATCGAATTCCTCCGTAAATAAAGATTTAAAAAAAATAGGTGTGTTAGCCAAGATAGAAAAACACTTTTCATTTCATACAGCTCGGCATACCAATGCTACCCTTTTGATTTATAATGGTGCACAAATAACTACAGTCCAGAAATTATTAGGTCATCAAAGTGTGAAGACTACTCAAGGATACAGTGATATTTTTTCAGGAACGATTGTGAAAGACTTGAAGAAATGTAAGTTTTAATTTCTGTCTGGCTTGTCGACTTTTTATAAAGTAATCATAGCGGCAGTAATTTTTCTTTACACCTTTATATAAAAAGGTGAATGTCTCAAAAAATTCTCTGTTTCACACTGTGGGATATAAAAACCACAGTGTGGGATATATATTTCACAGTGTGGGATACAAATCCTGCACTGTGAAACAGAGAATATATCAAGGCGTTCCAGAAAATACGCCAGAAGATATAAAAGAATATACAGTTGTTTCCTGAAAGATGTCACCTGGATAGCCAAAGAATCAATAGAATGTTCATTCTATATTTCCTTCAATAAATGCCAGGCTGGAAACTTGGTATTTGCCGGGTAGAAAATTTCTTTAATAATACACCTATAAGTCGTTTAATGTAACATGTTTTCCACAAAATATTTTTATATATAATATAAACAAATGATTATCAAGATGTTATAACAACATGTAGTTCCGCCGGAACTTTGGTCATTTCCTTCATCGGAATGCAGTCGCAGGAAGTGA
>ENA-OURU01001195-OURU01001195.1-human-gut-metagenome-genome-assembly--contig:-NODE-1195-length-34173-cov-16.980333_pt1 | contig 34173 bp, 37 predicted proteins | sample MGYA00242137_ERZ509064 | MGnify/ENA primary metagenome ERZ509064 (study PRJEB26280, sample SAMEA2338777) | human gut metagenome | biome: human gut; feature: human-associated habitat; material: faeces...
GGAAGCTGAAGAACAGCTTGGATATACAAGCAATACACCTGTTTATCATAACAATAAATTCCATGATGTTGTCGCCATTGACAATGATGAGGTATTACTTCTGATGCTGAAAGAGATGTATTCCCAAGAAGGAATACACTGCGACACTTGCACCGATGCTGCGGCACTGATGGAAATGATACGCCAGAAAGAATACAGCCTGTTGCTGACAGACTTGAATATGCCCGATATAAACGGTTTCGAATTGCTGGAACTGTTGCGTTCGTCCAACGTGGGCAATTCACCAACAATCCCGGTGGTTGTGGCAACCGCTTCGGGCAGTTGTAACAAAGGGGAACTATTGGCAAAAGGCTTTGCCGGATGCCTGTTCAAACCGTTCTCCATATCGGAACTGATGGAGGTTTCCGACAGGTGTGCCATAAAAGCGACACCGGACGGGAAACCGGACTTTTCCGCCTTATTGTCCTATGGCAATGAAGCCGTCATGCTGGAAAAGTTGATAACTGAAACAGAAAAGGAAATGCAGGCGGTACGGGATGCAGCAAAAGAAAAAGACCTGCAAAAGCTGGATTCCCTGATCCACCACCTGCGCAGTTCGTGGGAGGTGCTCCGTGCCGACCAACCGCTGAATGTACTTTACGGATTGCTTCGTGGCGATGCTCTCCCGGATGGTGAAGCGTTAAGCCATGCCGTGACTGCCGTGCTGGATAAGGGAGTGGAAATAATACGGTTGGCAGAAGAGGAAAGGAGAAAATACGAAGATGAATAAGACAAAAATAATTGTGGTGGAAGACAACATCGTGTATTGCGAATATGTCTGCAATATGCTGTCACGGGAGGGCTACCGCAATATGAAGGCTTACCACCTCTCAACCGCGAAGAAACATCTGCAACAGGCAACAGATAATGATATCGTGGTTGCCGACCTGCGTCTGCCTGACGGCAGTGGCATAGACCTTTTGTGCTGGATGCGAAAGGAGGGAAAGATGCAGCCCTTCATCATTATGACCGACTACGCCGAAGTTAATACCGCCGTGGAAAGCATGAAACTCGGCTCGATAGACTATATTCCCAAACAGCTTGTGGAGGATAAACTTGTCCCCCTGATCCGTTCCATACTGAAAGAACGTCAGGCAGGACAACGCCGTATGCCTATATTCGCCCGTGAAGGTTCCGCCTTTCAGAAAATCATGCACCGCATAAGGCTGGTAGCCGCCACCGATATGAGCGTGATGATATTTGGTGAGAACGGCACGGGCAAGGAGCATATTGCCCACCTGTTGCATGACAAGAGCAAACGTGCAGGCAAGCCATTTGTGGCGGTGGACTGCGGTTCACTCTCCAAAGAGCTTGCACCGTCGGCTTTCTTCGGACACGTCAAAGGTGCATTTACAGGTGCGGACAATGCCAAGAAAGGATATTTCCATGAGGCGGAAGGCGGCACGTTGTTTCTGGACGAGGTAGGAAACCTCGCGTTGGAAACCCAACAGATGTTGCTCCGTGCCATACAGGAGAGGCGGTATCGCCCGGTCGGAGACAAGGCAGACCGGAATTTCAATGTCCGCATCATCGCTGCTACCAATGAAGATTTGGAGGTATCGGTGAATGAAAAGCGTTTTCGGCAGGATCTTCTGTACCGCCTGCACGACTTCGGGATAACCGTTCCTCCGTTGCGTGACTGTCAAGAAGACATTATGCCGCTGGCAGAGTTCTTCCGTGATATGGCAAACAGAGAGCTGGAGTGTAGCGTGAGCGGGTTCAGTTCCGAAGCACGTAAAGCGTTGCTGACACACGCATGGCCGGGCAACGTGCGGGAACTTCGGCAGAAAGTTATGGGTGCTGTATTGCAGGCGCAGGAAGGTGTTGTCATGAAAGAGCATCTGGAACTTGCCGTGACGAAACCAACCTCACCTGTCAGTTTCGCCCTGCGAAACGACGCGGAAGACAAGGAGCGGATTTTGCGTGCGTTGAAACAGGCGAACGGAAACCGAAAGGTTGCCGCCGAACTGCTCGGAATAGGACGTACTACGCTGTACAGCAAGCTGGAAGAGTATGGGTTGAAATACAAATTCAGGCAATCATAGCCGGTAATTCACTGAATTTAGCTATCTTTGCATGAACATTTGAAGGTAAACGGCGATTGGGGAGCCTTTCGCCGCCGATATATAACATAAGACCGCAAGGTGTTTCTAATGGAAATCTGGAAAATTGACATTAACAGGAACTATTGCGTGATTGCTTATGCTATGCCTACGCATAGCGTGCATTCACCTATTCCTGTTAGGGCATTCCAGAGCCTCCATTAGAAGTAGTGTGGATTGCACGCTACTTTTTTGCTCCTTGCCCAACGAAAGAAAAAGGCTATGGGTAAAGTTCAGATTCTTGCCGTCCTCACGATGGACGGGTGTCATTCTTCAGAATTATATGGCAAAGCGTATGAGGATTTACGCCTTGACCGCTGCGATATTGACAAAATAAGGGAAAACGCGCTTTACCATGTCACGCCGGACTACTCCATCTCCATGCTGGACGAATGGCGGAAAGACAATACCAACATCTGCTATCTCGCAGAAGCCACTCCCGATAATTCGGACTATATCAACGGGCTGTTGCGTATGCGGGTGGTGGATGAGATTATCCTATATACCGTGCCTTTCATATCGGGAACGGGACGGCATTTCTTCAAGTCGGCACTACCTGAAGCACGCTGGACACTCTCCTCACAAAAGAGTTATTCCAATGGAGTGTACCGGAGCATCTACACACGCATGGAAACCATGAAATAGCCGGAATGTTCCATAGGAGAACACTTTTATAATCCGTTTAATAAAGCAATGTTCTGAAAAAGAACATTTTAAGACTGCCATAATTCATGCCGGATAAAAAACATCAATTATTATTGCGCTGAAATCCAGTACGTTGTAAAGACCGTGCCGGATTTTTTGCTTTTTGGTCGCGATTTTTGCCAATATTATTCATGTGCGCATACCGAAAACAGAGTGTAAAATTTCAAAATTGACAGGACATGAACTATTTCTTACTGGCGGATACCGAGTTCTTCCGCCGTATCAATGAAGCCGGAGACTGCAATATGGAAACGGCATATATGGCTTTCGCCAACCAAGTAATCGAACTGTGCGGCAGCATCCATGCGAGCCATACCGCCATTGCACTGGCTTATATTGAAATCGAGTTGCAACACCACCCCGTGCGTCTGTTATCCGAAGAACGCAAGGAAGCCGCCGCCTATATCGGAAAGGCACTTTCTTTCGTGAGGAAGATGCAGAAGTTCCTTACCACTCCCCAAGTGCCACCACTCACATCCAACATCCATTCAACCAATATTACTGCCGCCAAAAGCGAAACGCCAAAGTCCTTGCAATGGACGGGCAACACCCTCGACCTCGTGGAACTGATTTACGGGCTGAGCGAGATGGGTTGCATTGACAACGGAGAGACACCCCTGAAGGTGCTCGCCCCTGCCCTCTACGAGTTCTTCGGGCTTGACACCAAGGAGTGCTACCGCTACTACTCTGCCATCAAACTGCGCAAGAATCCCAGCCGTACCTATTTCATCGACAAGATGCAGAAGAAACTCAATGAGAAGATTCGACGGGATGAGGAATTGGAGCGGATGAGGAGGTAAAAGGGACATAAAAGTCGGCTTTTCCTATCCCAATAATTGTTTTAGGACAAGAAAAACGTATGTACTTGAATGAAAACGGTCTATCCGTTTGGTTATGTCACAAATTTGTTATACATTTGTGGCAAAATTAAAGAAGAAATGGCAGCACAAAGCGTTTATAACGAGATAAAAAGAAGGGTGGAGAAATCCAAAAGGGGAAGGCTCTTCTTTCCCGATGACTTTCACCCGGCATCTTCCGATGCGGTACGGTCGGCCTTGGTCCGTCTGTGCCGTGCGGGCGACCTTATGCGTGTGGCCCAGGGCATCTATTGCTATCCAAAAGTGGACAGAAAATGGAGCAGCGGCATCATACCGCCCTCCATTGAAGAGATTGCCGAAGCTATCGCCAAGCGCGACAAGGTGAGGATTGCCCCTACTGGAGCATACGTACTGAACAAGCTGGGACTATCCACCCAGATTCCGGCCAATGTCGTGTTTGTCACGGATGGTTCCGGGCGTCGCGTGTCCATCGGGAAGGGCAAGGGCATCCTGTTCAAGCATACGTCGGAAATGCGTATTTTCGCTTTCCGCTCTACCCTGATGCAGCTTATCGTGACCGCCATGCGCGAGATTGGTGAACACAACGTGACCGATGAACAGATGGCCGTTATCAGAAAACATCTTGAACATGTGACCGAGGAAGACTATCAGAAAGACATCCAACTTGCACCGATATGGGTGCGCAAAAAACTCTCATAGCTATGAAATTTGCAGATTTATCCGTAAAAGACCGACAGGAAATCATACGCCGTGTGCAAGCCGAGAACGGGTTGCACCTTCAGATAATCGAGAAAGACTGGTGGGTGACGGCAGTCTTGCGGGCATTGTTCGCTTTGCCCTATGCGGAGCATATCTCCTTCAAGGGCGGTACCAATCTGAGCAAGTGCTGGCATCTCATCAGCCGAATGTCCGAGGATGCCGACATTGCCATAGACCGTGAATATCTTGGTTTCAACGGAAAGCTGTCGAAGACTCAGATAAGCGACAAACTGCGCCGTGCCTCCTGCTCGTTTGTCAGGGAAAGGCTGCAATATGACTTGGCGGAACAACTCGTCCGGGACGGCATTTCCAAGGATGCGTTTACGGTGTCCGTGAACATCACCCCCGTGACGACGACCGACCCTGAAATCATCGAGGTGGCCTATCATCCCGCTTTTGACGACAACGTCTATATCCGTCCCAAGGTTATCATTGAGGTCAGCGGCCGTTCCATGAGCGAGCCGGTCACTCCCGTCAAATTGCGGTCGTTCATCGACGAGGTCTTCACAAAGGCTCCATTCACGGAAAAAGAGTTTGAAGTCCGTGCCGTGCTGCCACAACGCACATTCCTTGAAAAGGTGTTCCTGCTGCACGAGGAATTTGCCAAGCCGAAGGAGAACATTCGTACCGAACGTATGTCGAGACACCTCTACGACATCGGGCAGATTATGGATACGCCGATTGCTGAGGAAGCCTTGCAGGACAAAGCGCTCTATCAGTCGGTCATCGACCATCGCCGCACCTTTATCGGTCTGCGAGGATTCGACTATGACACTTTGCAGCCTGCCACCTTGCGGATAGTGCCGCCGGAAAACATCGTGGAGGAATGGAAGAAGGATTATGAGGTGATGCAGGAAACCATGATTTACGGTGATTCACTGCCATTCAGCCAACTGATAGACAAGATTCGGAAATTGAATGAACGAATCAACGGAATGGGATAAGGAACCCTGCTATAAATACAGATTAAGGGAGAGCCAACGAAGGATTGGCTCTCCCTTAATCGTTCTTACTTATTCTGCAGCAAATGCTTCAGGCTTTCATCGCTGGCGATGCGCTCCAGCTCGTCCTTGACAATCTGCTTCACCTCATCCTTGATGCGGTTGTAGTTTTCCTGCACCTTCTCCTTCATGCAGTCGTTGCCCTGCTCGTCCGTGAAGTCCGTGATGACGGGAATGGGCTTGTAGGCCTTCGTCTCGGCGGCGACCTTTGCGTTGTCCACCACTATCTCCGCATGGAATATCTTCTGCTCGATGCGCTCGTCGAAGTTGTCGCTGACCGCACCCACGAACATACCCTGCGTGAGGCCGGAAATCTTGCTGGGCGGAATGAGCGAGTCCATCTGTGTGTTGATGGAGGTGGAGACGTCCTGACGGTTGATGGAGATGGACTGCCGTTTCTGCAACACCTTGCCGAAACGCTCCGAAAGCGTCTTGGCGGTCTCGCCCACCACCTGCCCGGAGAAGATGTTGCCGACGGTGTTCATCACCACCTTTGCCTCCTTGTCGCCATAGTCACGCACCAGCTGCGAGAAATCCTGAAAGCCCAGACACACCGCCACCTTGTTGCTGCGTGCCGTGGCGATGAGGTTGTCCAGTCCCTTGAAATAGATGGTGGGCAGCTCGTCGATGATGACCGACGATTTCAGCATCCCCTTCTTGTTGATGAGTTTCACGATGCGGGAGTTGTAGAGGCCGAGGGCCGCCCCGTAGATGTTCTGTCGGTCGGGATTGTTGCCCACGCAGAGAATCTTCGGTTCTTCGGGGTTGTTGATGTCGAGCGTGAACTCGCTGTCCGACATCACCCAGTAGAGCTGTGGCGAAATCATGCGTGAGAGCGGAATCTTCGCGCTGGCAATCTGTCCCTGCAACTGTTCCATCGCTCCCCCTTGCCAAGCGTCCATGAAGGGCGAAAGATAGTTCTCCAGCTCGGGATAGCTCGTCAGGATGGGAAACACATCCTCGTAGCGGCGGTTGAGCAGTTCGATGGCATGGGGAAAGGTGCAATACCTGCCGCCCTGATAGATGCGCAGGAACCAGATGATGGCAGCGAAGAGGATGATGGGCGATTCCACGAAGAAGTCGCCCTGCTTCTGCACCCACGTGCGGTTGAGGTTGAGCATGATGGTGTAGGCACTCTCGTAGGCATCCGAAATGTCGGTCATGAAGTCCGGGTGGATGGGGTTGCAGCGGTGGCTGCGGCGAGGGTCGTCGAAGTTGATGACGTAGAACTGCGGCTTCACCTTGTACCCCTCCGGGTGGTTGAGCAGATGGTTGTAGGCAATCATGGAGAGGTCGGGAAACTTGAAGTCATACACATACATCGAATATCCTTTCTCTATCTGCTGCTTGATGAAATTGTTCACCACGGCATACGACTTACCGCTGCCCGGCGTGCCCAGTACGATGGAGGCACGGAAGGGATTGACCACGTTGATCCAGCCCCTGTTCCACCGCTTGCGGTAGTAGAAGCGTGTGGGCAGGTTCACGGAATAATCGTTCTCCAGCAGCCTTGTCTCCTGCATGAAACTCTCGTTCTCCGTGTTGAACACATCCTCCATCAGGTTGTGTTTCAGCAGACGGCTCATCCACAACCCGCCCATCAGCAGGCAGACGTAGCCCGTGCCGATGGTGGCGATGTAGAGGCCCGCCACCGCCTCCGTGGGCAGTGGCAACGACAATATCCACCAGTTGAGGAAGAACAGCACGCTGCCTGCTGCCAGTGCCGCCCAAATCCTACTCCAAGTGATTTTCTCGCCCTTCACGCCCTTCGTGCCGAGGCAGGAAAGGGCAAGCAGGAGTACGGCGAATAGCTTCGTGTAGAGGATGGAGTGGAACAGCCCCGCCGTGCGGTTGAAGTTCATCAGAATCCTGTCCACCACGCCGATGTCCACACCCCATAGCCGTATGGCACCGTAGCAGTACCAGTACACGTTCATCACGACCAGTATAATACTCACGGCACGCAGAAAATCCATGATTTTCGCCAGTGCCCTCAAATCGTCTTCTTGTGACATACCTTGATTCTTTTTTTGATTGTTGATACTTTGATTACATTCCCAATCCCTTGCGCTTTTTCTTTTTCTTCTTCCGCTGCATGGAACGGATAAACGCCTCCTCTTCGGGGTCGATACCAGAACCGTCGGGCGAGAAAAGCCCTGCGCCTGAGATGTGGAAATCGTCAGCGGTGTACTCCTCTGCTTTCGGCATGGTTGCGTTTCTTTCTTCAGAAGGAACGGTCTCTTCCGCAGGCACAGTCATCGCTATCGGCTCGTTGTTGCCGAATGGCAGCGTGAAGTGTTCCTGCAAGGCATTGGCCGAAAATCCCCTGCCCATGCGTGAGCCGTTGAGCACGCAACCCGTACGGTGGTCGATGAAGGTAGCGCCGTAAATGCGCCCGTCCTCCGTATGTCGCAGCACCGTGTCGATGCCTCTTTCCCTGAGCAGGGCGATGAAGCGGTCCTGGTGGTGAGTCCCCTCCAGAGCCGCCAATACAGTGCGCTTCGTCATTTCAGCCAGTTTCCTGTCCTTTATCTCTTTCTTGGAGCGTGCAAACTTGTTTTGCAGCGCCTCATATCCGGCTGACTTGCCGAAGAGTGATGACTTGAACGGATTGCCCGTCTTGTTGCCCGCATCATCCGTGGCGGAGAACACCAGCCCGTGGTATTCCCGTCCACGCACGATGCCCCGCGTCTCCTCCACCGTCACGTTGTACAGCGACAGCAGCGCACGGTATTCGCCCAGCGACTGGAAGCGGTACTGCCTGTTCACCGCCTTCACAATGTTGGCTACCTGCTTCTTGACATCACCTGCCGCAATGTCCACCTTGTGTAGCGGACGCTCTATGCGCTCCCCTCGCCGCTCTGCCGGGTGCAGCCCATACTTCCGCTCCAAATCCTTGCGTATGCGCTCGCTCCTGCGGAAGAGGAAGTCCTGGTTGATCCGCCTGCCGCTCTCATCTACATTGATGGTGACGATATGCAGATGGTGGCGGTCGATGTCCTCGTGCTTATATACCATATAGGGCTGGTTGCCGTAGCCCAGACGGTCGAGGTATTCCCGTGCTATCTCCTGCAGTTCCGTGTCCGTCAGCACATCGTCGGGATGCGGATTGATGGAGATGTGCAGCACAGGCTTCTCCGTGCGCACCGTGGCGGGCATGAAGGCCAGGAAACCTTCCATCGCCTTGGCAATGTCCACCGTGCCACTCCCGTCGTTGAAGATGCGGTTGGTGGCCAGCAGCCGTCCCTGTTCCTTGTTGATCTTCTCCCCATTGTAGGCGAGTGCGCCGTAGAGCGACTTCCCTAAACTGATTTTGGTGACCATTTCTCCTCCATGCTTTTTGAGAGTTCCACAATTCGGCGGCTCAGTGCCGCCAGTTCTTCTGTGCATTTCTCCAGTTTGTAGAGCAACGCCATCGCCTTTTTCTCAGAGAAATGCGACCGCAGTTCCTTCACCACTTGGTTGTAGTTCGTGCCGATGGCACGGAACTGCGCATGGAAATCCGACAGCTTGGTGTAGTAGTCCACCAAGCCCTTGTCCACCGTAACGACCCTGAACGTTCGCCCGAAGAACTGCTCCTTCAGGAACACCGCCTTGGCATATACACCCGATTTCTCGTGCATGGCGAGAAACCTGTTCCACTCGCCATCGTCGAAGCGCACCATCACACAGTGCGTCTTCGTGTCCAACTTGGGGCATCGCCCCGTTCTTCTTTTCTCTTTCTGCATTATTGATTGGATTTAGTGGTTTTGCGCCAAGGTCCCCTTTCTGGGCCTCCAACCATCGGTTTTTCATCAGGCTTCCCGACTTCGGAGGAAGAGCCATCCCCCGTCAGTGGGGCGAGAGCTTTTCGGGTAACTCAAATCCTTTTGAGTAACTGAAAAGACATCTTGCTATTGGCTAATGCCAATAAAAATCCGCCTTCGGACGGATTGGTGTATTGCCTGATAACCCTGGTGGTAGTGTTCCAAGGGCAAGCCCTGTCGCTTGGGCGCAAAATTACGGCTATTTCCGCCTCTGAATCAGCGTCTTTGCGGTGCCAACCGCTACCACCCTGTGCCACTCGCTGCCACTCATTCCGAAAGTGATACGGATATGAAAAAATGCCTATACTTTTGCATCGTGATTCAGTTCACGGATGATTTGCGGACGCAGAAAACCGACTGTTCAAATCCATGCGTAACCGGTTTGACGGGTAAGCGGAAAAGCGGATTTTCAAAGGTCCGACAATCCACTGATACGATGAAGTGCATACGTAATGATGCAATGACTTCATGCCGTCATTCAGTGGGGATTCAAACAGGCGAAGAACCGGATAAGGGGAAAGCCGTTGAAGCGACAAACCAATCATCCACATATATGAAGACACCGGGATGCAATCCCGTAGAGAGACAATAAAACGAGTAAGTAATCATTCAAAAACGAGAAGACATGAGCAAAGAAATCTTCGTCGCCTTTGCGACACAGAAAGGAGGCATCGGCAAATCCACCGTCACTGCCCTTGCCGCAAGTTACCTTCACAATGTGATGGGGCTGAACGTGGCGGTTGTGGACTGCGATGCCCCGCAGCACAGCATTCACGGTTTGCGTGAGCGCGAGTTGAAACTGATAGAGGAGAGCCTCTACTTCAAGGCACTGGCCTGCGACCATTTCCGCAAAATCAAGAAGCACGCCTATCCGATAGTGGAGAGCGATGCGGTGAACGCATTGGACGATGCGGAAAAACTGCTGGCAAACGAGGAGGTGAAGCCCGATGTGGTGTTCTTCGACATGCCCGGCACGCTGAAGGCGAATGGCGTGGTCAAGACGCTCTCGCAGATGGACTACATCTTCGCCCCAGTCAGTGCAGACCGTTTTGTGGTGGAGAGCACGCTCCAGTTCGCCACCATGTTCAAGGATAACCTGATGACGACAGGCAGGGCGAAGACAAAAGCCTTCCACTTGTTCTGGACGATGGTTGACGGCAGGGAGAAGAATGGGCTGTATGAGGTCTATGAGGACGTGATGGCGGAGATGGGGCTTTCTGTCTTATCCACACGACTGCCCGACAGCAAGAAATACCGCCGTGACCTTTCGGAAGAACGGAAGGGCGTGTTCCGCTCCACCATCTTCCCGATGGACTCCGCCCTGCTGAAGGGGAGCGGCATCAAGGAATTTGCAGAGGAAATCAGTAACATAATAAACAACCCGTAATTATGGCAAGCAGAAAAGTGAATACGGAAGGCATTGACGAGGAACTGTTAATAGCCTCCATCGGAAAGAAAAGAAGCGAGGAGCAGATGCCTCCTCCTGTACAAGAACAGTCCGTGCAGGGACAGGAAGAAAATTTCTACGCTCCAACGAGGCGTGATGCGGGCGGCAAAACGAAACAGCAGGACGATGACTATATCGGGCTGTATCTCGGTCGCAACGAAATCAAGACCCGGCAGTGCGTGTATATCAGCAGGGATGTCCACAGCGTCATCCTGAAGATAGTCAACAGCATTGCCCCAGAGGACACGACAGTGGGCGGATACATCGACACCGTCCTGCGGTTCCACCTGCAACAGCACAAGGACCGCATCAACGAGCTGTACAAGAAACAGAGAGACAATTTGATTTAACAACAGTATTAACATCTAAAATTTCAAGACAATGAAGAAGAATCAAGTGAGCAATTACCGTAACGTGTTTTTGAAGAGCAATGGCATCAACAAGGAGAATGCCATGCCTGTGGCCATCAGTCCGACGACTTATGCCAAGCTCGAGCAAATCATCCAAGTCATGGGAGACGGTAAATGTACCGTGGACGATTTCGTGGAGAATGTGCTGGAACTCAAATTCCGTGAGAGCAATCAAGCGGAGTGCCTTACATCTAAAGAATCGTGCGGGAAGAGCACTTCCGCATACATGGGGACGACCTTCAACGAAGTATTGAACGAAGCATTGAAGGCAAGATTATGAGCATCACCTATATCCTGCTTTCCGTGTCCATTGTCTGCAATGTCTGGTTTGTCCTGCTGCTTCTTGCAGACCGCATAGCCGACACCAAGGCGGCAAGACTCCTGAGAGGCATTGCCGATGTATGGAAGTCGCTTCATGAAACGTCAGAGGAAAGACCAACGAAGTCCCCTTCTCCAGTTTCCGACAATGAGATTATTGGAAAAAGCAAGTTCAAGATGCAGCCTCCGAGGCCAACCGCTGCCACCCCTGTGCCAAAGGATTCCACTCCCGAAAAAGGTGTAGATATGTCGGAAAACGACATTACCTTTGAAAGCGAAAACGAAGACAGCGAGCAAGAAACGGACTCCGCTCGCATCCCGGACGAGAAACTCGACGAGGCTTTCAATAGCCTTTCACCAGACGAGCTGGGTTATTCGGATGATGAGCCGGAAGAAGAAAGCGACCGTCCGCGAGCCTCTGGTTTCAGCTTTGACGAGATTGGTGAGGCTGTCCACATAGCCACCAAGAAGAACCCGTCGGGCAAGGAACAGCAGAAAGCGAGGGAGGTCTTCGCAGAACTGGAGGACACGGAACTCTATGAGAAGCTGATGGCCGGAAATACGGAAGTAAGTATCCGCATCAAGGGACTGATGGAAATTCGCCTGAAGAAACCGAAGAAGGATTTCGTCATCCCCGACAAACTGGAGGACTTCAACATCCGGGACTATGTATAACGTATAACCATTGCAACGAAAAAAAGAATGAATAGAAAGTAATGCAACAACAAAGCGGCAGAGCGGTACAAGGTACAGCCAGATCGCAAACGGACAGCCCAAGTCCGTGGAAACAAAAGGGCGACACCACTATATCCGAATAAAGTAAATCATTATCAACCCGCCCGACAAGGACTATCCACCCTTCGAGGGCACAAAACAGAACATCAATATGAACAAGAACAACAGTATCAGAGCAATCCTCTCGGCAGCACTCATCATCGCTGCAAGCGCAACCGCATTCGCACAGGGCAACGGACTGGCAGGCATCAACGAAGCCACCTCCATGGTCACCTCGTATTTCGATCCAGGCACGAAACTCATCTACGCCATCGGCGCAGTGGTCGGACTCATCGGCGGCGTGAAGGTCTATGGCAAGTTCTCGTCCGGCGACCCCGACACCTCCAAGACCGCCGCAAGCTGGTTCGGAGCATGTATCTTCCTCATCGTGGCAGCCACCATTCTGCGCTCGTTCTTCCTTTAATATATAATAAGGCGTAACAAGACGGAACACACAATGGCTGAATACCCCATCAACAAGGGCATCGGCCGTCCGGTTGAGTTCAAGGGTCTGAAGGCGCAATACCTCTTCATCTTCGCGGGTGGGTTGCTGTCTCTCTTCATCCTCTTCGTCATCCTCTACATGGTCGGCATCGGCCAGTGGATATGTATCGGCTTCGGTGCGGCATCGTCGTCTATCCTCGTATGGCAGACCTTCGCACTGAACGCCCGATACGGCGAGCACGGACTGATGAAGCTGGGAGCGGTACGCAACCACCCCCGATACCTTATCAACCGACGGCGGATAGCCCGATTATTCAAGAACAAACAGAAAACGGAACAAGAATGAGGAACATATCCAAAATGACAACACTGGAAAACAAGTTTCCCCTGCTGGCGGTGGAGCACGGCTGCATCGTCTCGAAGGATGCCGATCTCACGGTCGCCTACGAGGTCGATTTGCCGGAACTCTACACCGTGACAAGTGCGGAATACGAGACCATACACGGCTGCTGGTGCAAGGCCATCAAGGTGTTGCCCGACTACTCCATCGTCCACAAGCAGGACTGGTTCATCAAGGAACAGTACAAGCCAGAGTTGCACAAAGATGACATGAGTTTCCTGAGCCGTTCGTTTGAGCGTCACTTCAACGAGCGTCCCTATCTGAAGCACACCTGCTACCTCTTCCTGACGAAGACCACGAAGGAGCGCAACCGTATGCAGAGCAACTTCAGCACGCTGTGCCGTGGGCATATCATCCCCAAGGAACTGGACAGGGAGACGGCGGAGAAATTCATGGAGGCTACGGAACAGTTCGCTCGCATCATGAACGACAGCGGCTTCATCAGACTGCGCCGCCTCACCACCGATGAGCTTGTCGGTACGGAAGACAAGGCCGGACTCATAGAGCGTTACTTCTCCCTCATGCCCGAAGGCGACAGGACACTGCAGGACATCGACCTCTCGGCAAGGGAGATGCGCATCGGCGACAACCGCCTGTGCCTGCACACCCTTTCCGATGCGGAAGACCTGCCCGGAAAAGTTTCCACCGATGTCAGGTACGAGAAACTCTCCACCGACCGCTCGGACTGCCGCCTCTCCTTCGCCAGTCCCGTGGGACTGCTGCTGCCCTGCAACCACATCTACAACCAGTATGTGATTCTGGACAACAGCGAGGAGAACCTGCAGAAGTTCGAGAAGTCCGCCCGCAACATGCAGTCGCTCTCCCGATACAGTAGGAGCAACAGCATCAACTGCGAGTGGATAGAGCAATACCTGAACGAGGCGCACTCCTACGGGCTGACCTCAGTGAGGGCGCACTTCAACGTCATGGCATGGAGCGACGATGCGGAGGAGCTGCGCCATATCAAGAACGACGTGGGCAGTCAACTGGCAAGCATGGAGTGCATGCCGCGCCACAACACTATCGACTGCCCCACGCTCTACTGGGCGGCGATTCCCGGCAATGCGGCGGACTTCCCTGCGGAGGAGTCGTTCTACACCTTCACCGAACAGGCCGTGTGCCTCTTCACGGAGGAAACCAACTACCGCAGCTCGCTCTCGCCCTTCGGCATCAAGATGGTGGACAGGCTCACGGGCAAGCCCCTGCACCTCGACATCAGCGACCTGCCCATGAAGCGGGGCATCACCACCAACCGCAACAAGTTCGTGCTGGGTCCGTCGGGCAGCGGCAAGTCGTTCTTCATGAACCACCTCGTGCGCCAGTACTACGAGCAGGGCACGCACGTGGTGCTGGTGGATACGGGAAACTCCTATCAGGGGCTGTGCGAGATGATACGGCGCAAAACGCACGGCGAGGACGGCGTGTATTTCACCTACACGGAGGAGAAGCCTATCTCGTTCAACCCGTTCTATACCGACGACTATGTGTTCGACGTGGAGAAGAAGGACAGCATCAAGACGCTGCTGTTGACGCTATGGAAGTCAGAGGACGACAAGGTGACGAAGACGGAGAGCGGCGAGCTGGGCAGTGCGGTGAACGCCTACATCGAGCGTATCAGGGCAGACCGGAACATCACGCCCTCGTTCAACACCTTCTACGAGTACATGCGCGACGACTACCGCCGCGAACTGGCGGAGCGGGAGATAAAGGTGGAGAAGTCCGACTTCAACATCGACAACATGCTCACCACCATGCGGCAGTATTACCGGGGCGGGCGTTACGATTTCCTGCTCAACTCCACGGAGAACATCGACCTGCTCGGCAAGCGGTTCATCGTCTTCGAGATTGACAGCATCAAGGAGAACCGTGAGCTGTTCCCCGTGGTGACCATCATCATCATGGAGGCCTTCATCAACAAGATGCGCCGATTGAAGGGCGTGCGCAAGCAGCTGATTGTGGAGGAGGCATGGAAGGCTCTCTCTTCGGCGAACATGGCGGAATACCTGAGGTACATGTACAAGACCGTGCGCAAGTATTACGGCGAGGCCATCGTGGTGACACAAGAGGTGGACGACATCATCTCCTCACCCGTGGTGAAGGAGAGCATCATCAACAACTCCGACTGCAAGATACTGCTCGACCAACGGAAGTACATGAACAAGTTCGACCAGATACAGGCGTTGCTCGGACTGACGGAGAAGGAGAAGTCGCAGATTCTCTCCATCAACATGGCCAACCACCCGTCAAGGCTCTACAAGGAGGTGTGGATCGGGCTGGGCGGCACGCAGTCGGCGGTCTATGCCACCGAGGTGAGTGCGGAGGAATACCTTGCCTACACCACCGAGGAAACAGAGAAGGTGGAGGTCTATCGGCTGGCGGAGCAACTGGGCGGAGACATCGAAGCCGCCATCCGGCTGCTGGCGGAGAAAAGAAGGACAAGCAAGACATGACATTTATCACAACCAATTTTATCACATTCAACAATGATTCAGAACATGGGAAGAAGATTGAAGACAACAAGTAGGCAGATGCTGCTCCTTTGCGGCATCGTGCTGGGAATGGCGAGTATGGCCATGCAGTCATGCAGTGAGGCGGCGAGGGACGACCGTCCAGCCCTCTGCGGCAACTGGGAGAGCGTGGAGGGCAAGTCCGACGTACTCATCTATAAGGAAGGTAAGGCATACAAGGTGACGGTGTTCAAGCGCAAGGGGCTGGGACGCGAGCTGAAACCGCAGACCTACCTCCTGCAGATGGAGAACGGCAACCTCTTCATGAATACGGGATTCCGCATCGACGTATCCTACAACGAGGAGACGGACGTGCTGACCTTCTCGCCCAATGGGGACTATGTAAGAGTAAGACAGGAACAGACCAAACAATAGCGAGCAATGACAGCAAGAATGACAATCCTTATCTGCCTGTGCCTGCTGACGGCAGGCAAGGCAAGCGCACAGTGGACGGTCATCGACCCGTCCAACATTGCGCAAAGCATCGTGAACACCTCCAAGAACGTGGCGCACACATCGACAACGGCGACCCACATGGTCAAGAACTTTCAGGAGACAGTGAAAATCTACGAGCAGGGCAAGAAGTATTACGATGCCCTGAAGTCGGTGAACAACCTCGTCAAGGATGCCCGCAAAGTGCAGCAGACCATCCTGATGGTGGGCGACATCACGGACATCTACGTGAACAGCTTCCAGAAGATGATGCGCGACGAGAACTTCACGGTGGAGGAGCTGTCAGCCATCGCCTTCGGCTACACCAAACTGCTGGAGGAGAGCAACGACGTGCTGACGGAGCTGAAGAACGTGGTGAACATCACCACGCTCTCCATGACGGACAAGGACCGCATGGACGTGGTGGAGGGCTGCTACCAGAAGATGAAGCGGTACCGCAACCTCGTGAACTACTACACTAACAAGAACATCAGCGTGAGCTACCTGCGGGCGAAGAAGAAGAACGACCTCGACCGTGTGATGGGGCTGTACGGAAGTGCCAACGAAAGATACTGGTAGCCTATGGACTTCGAGAACCTTCACCAGATACTGCGGTCGCTCTACGACGAGATGATGCCGCTGTGCGAGGACATGGCGGGCGTGGCGAAAGGCATCGCCGGACTGGGCGCACTCTTCTACGTGGCCTACCGGGTATGGCAGTCGCTGGCGCATGCCGAACCGATAGACGTGTTCCCGATGCTCCGTCCGTTTGCCATAGGGCTGTGCATCATGTTCTTCCCCACGGTGGTGCTGGGCACGCTCAGCGGAGTGCTCTCGCCGATTGTGCAGGGCACGGCCAAGATGCTGGAGGCGGAGACGCTGGACATGAACGAGTACCGGGAGCAGAAGGACAAGCTGGAGTACGAGGCGATGAAGCGCAACCCGGAGACGGCCTACTTAGTGTCGAACGAGGAGTTCGACAAGCAGCTGGAGGAACTGGGATGGTCGCCCGACGACCTTGTCACCATGGCGGGGATGTACATCGAGCGGAGCATGTACCAGATGAAGAAGGGCGTGCGCGACTTCTTCCGCGAGTTGCTGGAACTGCTGTTTCAGGCCGCTGCCCTCGTGATAGACACACTGAGGACGTTCTTCCTCGTAGTGCTGTCGATACTGGGGCCGATAGCCTTCGCCATCTCGGTGTGGGACGGTTTCCAGAGCACGCTGACGCAGTGGATATGCCGCTATGTGCAGGTGTATCTGTGGCTGCCCGTGTCGGACATGTTCAGCACCATACTGGCCAAAATACAGGTGCTGATGCTACAGAGCGACATCGAGCGGATGCAGGCCGACCCGAACTTCTCGTTGGATTCGAGCGACGGGGTGTATATCGTGTTCATGATCATCGGCATCATCGGCTACTTCACCATCCCCACCGTGTCGGGCTGGATTATCCAAGCCGGAGGCATGGGCAACTATGGGCGCAACGTGAACCAGACGGCTGGCAAGGCTGGCGGCTTCGCCGGCAGTGTGGCGGGTGCTACTGCTGGCAATGTGGCAGGACGTGTCGGGAAACTGCTGAGATAAAGAAAAGTATGTGTAACATCAAAACAAGGAGAAAACAAGAAAATGGAATTCAAGTCATTAAAGAACATCGAGACCTCGTTCAGGCAGATTCGCCTGTTCAGCATGGTGTTCCTCGCCTTGTGTGCCGTGGTGACGGTGTGGAGCGTGTGGAGTTCCTACCGCTTTGCGGAGAAGCAGCGGGAGAAAATCTATGTGCTGGACAACGGGAAGTCGCTGATGCTGGCCCTCTCGCAGGACCTGTCGCAGAACCGTCCGGCGGAGGCGAGGGAGCATGTGCGCCGCTTCCATGAGCTGTTCTTCACGCTCTCGCCGGAGAAGAGCGCAATTGAGCACAACGTGAAGCGGGCGCTGCTGCTGGCCGACCGCAGCGTGTACAACTACTATTCGGACTTTGCGGAGAAGGGTTACTACAACCGCATCATCGCAGGCAACATCAATCAGGTGCTGAAAGTGGACAGCGTGGTGTGCGACTTCAACGGCTATCCGTACCGTGCCACCACCTACGCACGGCAGCAGATTATCCGACAGAGCAACATCACGGAGCGCAGTCTCGTGACGACGTGCCGCCTGCTGAACGCCTCGCGCTCGGACGACAATCCCAACGGATTCACCATCGAGGGATTCACCATCATTGAGAACAAGGATTTACAAACGATTAAAAGATAAAAACAATGGCAAGGTATCGTATCAGAAAAACGGCGTGGAGGCTCTTCTGGAGTCTCCGCGACAAAAGGAAGCAGATGACGAAGTCAGCGAAAGACCGGCTGGAGGGTCTGCCACAGCGGACGAAGAGGCGCATCGTATTGGGAATGCTCGCCGTCTTTGCGGTGCTTGCCCTCTACACTTTCGGCAAAGCCATTTATGACGTTGGCAGGGACGAAAGCCGGAAGATGGAGATAGACCATGCAGGGCAGGTGGAACTGTCCATCAAGCCCACAGTTAGTAATCACTCAACACCTTATTATTTATATGGAACAGACGAAGATTGAAGTACAGGACAAGACTCCTGACAAGGAGAAAGGCAAGGAAAAGCCCAAGCAGGAGCGCACACCACTCACGGAGGCGGAACGACTGAGACGGCAGAAGATGATTGTGCTACCTGCCATGGTGCTGGTGTTCCTCGGTGCGATGTGGCTGATTTTCGCCCCATCGTCTGACGGGACGAAAGAGCCGGGCATGGACGGCTATAACATGGAGATGCCGGATGCCGACAAGGCGGACAGGCAGATTATCGGTGACAAGGCGAAGGCCTACGAGCAGGGAGCGATGGAGGAACGCAAGGAAAACCGCAACCGCTCGATGATGGAGCTGGGCGATATGTTCGACCGTGAAGTGGCTGGAAACGAATCATCAGCAGATTTCTGTCTGACCGATAATGACAGCGTGGAAAAGAGCAAGCCCCTGGCGCCGCAAAGCATCCGCTCGTCCGCCACCGCCTACCGTGACCTGAATACCACGCTTGGCAGTTTCTATGAGCAGCCAAAGGAGGAACGTGCGGACATGGAGGAACTGCTGGAGCGTATCGCCTCGCTGGAATCGGAACTTGAAAGCGGAAAAGGCAAGGCTTCCGATATGGACGACCAAGTGGCACTCATGGAAAAGTCCTATGAACTGGCGGCAAAGTACATGGGCGGTCAGAATGGCGGACAGCCCAAGCAGGAGGCAATGCCTGCCACTGTGAGCAAAGCCGGGAAGAACACCGTCACTCCTGTGAAACAGGTAACGAAGCAGGTAGTGTCCTCTCTCGGACAGCCAATGAGCAACGAGGAGTTCATCGCCGCCCATGCGCAGGAACGGAACTATGGTTTCAACACTGCTGTGGGCAAGGTCGGGGTGACGGACAAGAACACCATATCGGCGTGCGTCAATGGAGCGCAGAGCGTGACGGACGGGCAGGCAGTGAAGCTGCGCCTGCTGGAGCCGATGGCCGTGGCGGAACGGATTATTCCCCGAAATGCCGTGGTGGTAGGTGCGGCACGTGTACAGAGCGAACGCCTCGACATCGAAATCACCTCGATAGAGCATGAGGGAACCATCGTGCCTGTGGAGCTTTCGGTCTATGACACGGACGGGCAGCAGGGCATCTTCATCCCCGGCTCGATGGAGATGGATGCGGTGCGGGAGGTTGCCGCCAACATGGGTGGTTCGCTTGGCAGCAGCATCAACATCTCTACCAATGCGGGGGCACAGTTGGCCTCCGACCTCGGCAAGGGGCTGATACAGGGCACAAGTCAGTATATCGCCAAGAAGATGCGTACCGTGAAGGTGCATCTGAAGGCGGGCTACAAGGTGATGCTGTATCAGGACAGAGACTGAGAAATATAAAAGATAAAGTAACAACAATCCAATTTTTATTCACCACTAAAATCCAAAGTGAAATGAGAAAAGCAATCATGATTTTTGCCCTCGCGATGGGCATCGTAACTGCCAATGCGCAGGAGAACAAGACCGTGAAGGAAAGTAACGTGAGTGACGGACAGCCGACCCTGACCAAGGAGGTCTATCCGCAGAAGGAGGCGGACGGCGACCTGTATCACGGGCTGACGAAGAAGCTGACCTTCGACCGCATGATTCCGCCCCACGGGTTGGAGGTGACGTACGACAAGACCGTACACATCATCTTCCCGGCAGAGGTGCGCTATGTGGATTTGGGCTCGCCCAACCTGATAGCGGGCAAGGCGGACGGTGCGGAGAACGTGATCCGTGTGAAGGCAACCGTGAAGAACTTCAAGAACGAGACGAACATGAGCGTCATCACGGAGGACGGCAGCTTCTACACCTTCAATGTGAAGTATGCCAAGGAGCCGCTGCTGCTCAACGTGGAGATGTGCGACTTCATCCACGACGGCGAGGCGGTGAACCGTCCGAACAATGCTCAGGAGATTTATCTGAAGGAACTGGGCAGCGAGAGTCCGATGCTGGTGCGACTTATCATGAAGTCCATCCACAAGCAGAACAAGCGTGAGGTGAAGCACATCGGCTGCAAGCGTTTCGGCATACAGTACCTGCTGAAAGGAATCTATACGCACAACGGACTGCTGTATTTCCACACGGAAATCAAGAACCAGAGCAACGTGCCGTTTGATGTGGACTATGTGACATGGAAGATTGTGGACAAAAAGGTGGTGAAGCGCACCGCCGTGCAGGAGCAGGTTATCCTGCCGCTCCGTGCGCAGAACTACGCCACTTGCGTGCCGGGCAAGAAGAGCGAGCGCACCGTGTTCACAATGGCGAAGTTCACCATACCTGACGACAAGTGCCTCGTGGTGGAACTGAATGAGAAGAACGGTGGCCGTCACCAGTCGTTCGTGATTGAGAACGAGGATTTGGTGCGTGCCAATACTATCAACGAACTTCAAGTGCGCTGACTCTATGAAGAAATGTCTTTTTATGATTATCGCGTCGCTTGCCCTGTTCACGGGGCAGGCGCACGCCCAGCGATGCCTCCCGAAAATGCAGGGCATCGAGGTGAAGGCGAACATGGCGGACGGCTTCAAACTTGGTGGTAACGATGGCGGGTACAGTCTTGGTGCAATTCTTTCCACCTATACCAAAGGGGGCAACAAGTGGGTGTTCGGTGGCGAATACCTGCTGAAGAACCAGCCCTACAAGGAGAAGAAGATACCCGTGGCGCAGTTTACGGCGGAGGGTGGTTATTATTTCAAGATACTTTCCGATGCCCGTAAAACAGTGTTTGTCTATACCGGAGCTTCGGCTCTCGCAGGCTATGAGACGGTGAACTGGGGCGACAAGGTGCTGCATGACGGGGCGATGCTCCACGATAAAGATTCCTTCATCTATGGCGGTGCGCTGACACTCGATGTGGAGTTTTATGTGGCCGACCGTGTTGCCCTGCTCGCCAATCTCCGTGAACGGTGTCTATGGGGCAACTCCACGAGACATTTCCATACGCAGTTCGGCTTGGGCGTGAAGTTCATCATTAACTGATATTGTGTATGGAGATTGACGCATTGAGGCAGATACCGCTGGCGGACTTCCTCACACGTTTAGGGCATGAACCTATCCGAAGAAGGGGAAATGAATGGTGGTATGCCGCACCTTACCGCACGGAACGCACTCCCTCGTTTCGTGTGAACGTGGACAAGCAACTCTGGTATGACTTCGGTTTGGGTAAGGGTGGTGACATCTTCACGCTGGCAGGCGAGTTTGTCCACAGCAACGACTTCATGGAGCAGGCAAGATTCATCACGGAAGCGGGCATCGTTCCGCTTCCGCAGATAGAACCTCGTCCTCATAAGACCGTGGAAAAGAAGCCTGTATTTGAGGAGATGGAGATAAGGCCGTTAAGTCATCGGGCATTACTCTCGTATTTGGAGGAGCGTGGAATTGCTCCGGCGATTGCCCAACGGCATTGCAAGGAAGTCCATTTCCGGCTCTACGGAAAGCGGTACTTTGCCATCGGTTACGGAAATCGTTGCGGAGGATTTGAGCTACGCAACCGCTTCTTCAAGGGCTGCATACCGCCAAAGGACTTTTCTTCATTTAGACAGGGAAGCAGTCGCTGCCACCTCTACGAGGGCTTTATGGATTGGCTTTCTGCGCTGACTCTGGGCATCGGGAATGAGGAGGACAGCCTTGTGCTGAACTCCGTAGCCAATGTGGACAAGGCAATCCCTGCCTTGGAGAACTACCAAGAGATAGTCTGTCACCTCGACCATGACGATGCCGGACGCAGGGCGGTGGAAGTCTTGTGGAAGCATTTTGGGGAGCGTATGACAGATCATTCCGGACTCTATTCGGGCTACAAGGACTTGAACGAGTACCTTGTGGCCAAACAGAAAATCAGTAACCATCAAAACAAAGAATGACAATGAATATCAAGAACAACAAGAATCTGAGAGTAAGATTTATGAGTATGGCAACCGTCCTGTTCATGGGGCTGATGGGGTGTTTCCTCGCCTCCTGCGACGACGAGCTGGACATACAGCAGTCCTATCCGTTCACGGTGGAGACGATGCCCGTGCCCAACAAGGTGACGAAGGGGCAGACAGTAGAAATCCGCTGCGAGATGAAGAAGGAGGGCAACTATGCCAATGCGCTCTACACCATCCGCTATTTCCAGTTTGAGGGTGAGGGCACGCTGAAAATGGACAATGGCATTACGTTCCTGCCCAACGACCGCTATCTGCTCGAAAATGAGAAGTTCCGCCTGTATTACACATCGGGATGCAGCGAGGCACAGAACTTCATCGTGGTGGTGGAGGATAATTTCGGGAATGCCTACGAGTTGGAGTTTGACTTCAACAACCAGAACGCGAAGGACGATACGCTGTCTGTTGTCCCCATCAGTAACTTCAAGCCTTTATCGTGATGATGCGGATATTCATGGCTATCTTTTGTTCGTTCCTGACGGTCTGCCCTCTGTCTGCACAGGGCGACCGCACAGAAACGGCAAGGATATATCGCCTGCCCCGTTTTGAGAGGGCAGTGCGCTGCATCAAGTTCTTCGAGGGATGGCATACAGAAAGGCACTATCCGTACGTCGGGTATGGTCACCAACTCCAACCGGGCGAAAGGTATTCCGCAAGGACAATGACACGCAAGCAAGGCGAAGCGTTGTTGCGGAAGGATTTGAGGAAGTTCTGCGCCATGTTCCGGCAGTTCGGGAAAGACAGTTTACTCCTTGCCACGCTTGCTTATAATGTCGGTCCGTATCGGCTTCTGGGGAGTAACAAGATACCCAAAAGCAAGTTGATTCGTAAGCTGGAGGCAGGCGACCGCAACATCTATCAGGAGTACATCGCATTCTGCAACTACAAAGGGAAACGCCACGCCATGCTGCTCAAACGGAGAAAGGCGGAGTTTGCGTTATTGTATATTCCGTAAAAAGAAATAAATTTGAGGCTGTGTCATAAAGCCAAAATATTAGAATTTACCCCTGCTACAACTATCTGTGGCAGGGGTAGTTCCTTCAATAAGGGAGTTTTGACACACCCTCTCGTTTTCTCAAAAAAGAGGGATACACCTCTTTGGTTTACATTATAACAAATCAAAGACCTAATGCATTTTTTCGCGCATCAAGCCATATCTCTAATTCACTAACATAGTTAGACCAAAATTCTTGTTTTGCAAGAATGTTGGTTAATCGTGTTAGAAAACTTTCTCAACTTTCTCCACTTCTTTGTTGTACATCATACAAATATGAATGTTTATCATCTGCCACTTCATTTATCTCTTGAGCATATTTTGCCAAATCATTATCGGATTCTTTTAATTTTGTCCATAGGAAATGTTCTGGCTGTTCTTCCTCGGGCAATATGTATTGTTTAATATGTGACAAAGCCCTCTCTCTTCGTTCCGTTCTTCCATCTTCATTTCCTGAATAACATTTTTTCATTTGAGCAATACGTTCTTCTTCTGTTCGGTATTTATCACCATCCATTAAGAATATTTTATCTTCTGAATTTGCCTCTTGAATATCTAAGCCCGCAGCAACAACAAAAGCATTCTCAATCGCGCCAAAACGATGAAATGAAGTATAACTTAATAAACCCTTTGCCCTTACGACTTCTCGGGCTATGTATTCTGATAAATCATCTTCTACATATACTTCTAATCGTTTCTCCATTCTTCCCGTTAAACGCAGTATGCAATCCGGTGTTGTATGATTAAGAACAAATGACTGGCTACCATCATTCGCATTCCAAATATGGCGAATATTTATGTCTTCTCTCAATGCCAATTCTTCCCTATGGGTTGTAAATACAATTTGGACATGTTTTCTTTCAGCAACTTTTACCATTTCATCAACCAACCTCATAAGTGCTGATGTATGAAGAGTTAAGTCCAATTCATCAATGAGTAGAAGAGAATAGGCTGGCATTGCATAAAGAATTTCAAGAAGAGAAAATAAACGTTGCTCACCAGCACCCATGGCAAGAGATGAGTATTTTATCTCACCATTACGAGTAACTTTCTTGTATTTCTTTTTGCGAAAAGATGTTTTTACATAATTATTATATGCGTAATTCATAATCTGCGAGGCAGAGCAAATAATATCATTTCTGCGTTCAACCTCTTCCTCTAATCCCATATTATATTTTGATGTTGTAACTGTAGCTTGCTCAATATCAGGAACACATGAATTTATTCCTATATATACGACATCACGTTGAGGACGTTTGTCTATACGAGGAGTCCAGCGGTCTCCCCTCTTTTCATATCTATGACCATTTCGAGGAGTACCTTCAATGGTAAAATCTGCATATAACTTACTACCAATCCATGTTACTCGATTCTCTCTTTTGAAGAACCGTGTGAAATAGTTTTTTTCACCAATAGCACTACAAGGTCTATACAAACAAGCTAAAGCATGCAAAATAGTTGATTTCCCACAACCATTTACGCCAAAAATAGCGGTTACTTTTTTGTTTCCAAAATGTATATCAAGATTTTTAAGACCTTTAAGTTGAGTAAATTTGACTCTGTCTAAAGACTGTTTAATGACAGGATTGGGCATATTATTTTGCTAAAATTTAATCTAATGAAGTTTCTACAATATGTATTGTAGCAAATGTCACGCCAGACTATATTTATCTTCCAATAATCCCCTTGGCAAGACATATGAGTGCCAAAAAATCTTGTTCTTATGACAGTTTGTCAGATTTCCGTTATTAAAAATCAGGAGTTGTATAACTAAACTTGTTTTGGTGAATACTATCGCAGATTGGAACAATGGTTTCTTTGCTACTTTCTTTACCCGCTTGTCCTGCTCATGAAAGAAAGTAGGCGGCTTTTCGCCGCCCACCTCTCAAAAGTGTGTGTAGAGTCCCGTAACCATCGTGAAGACGTCCTCCAACATATCGAAGTATATGCCTTCGTGCGTTTCTACGTCCTTCACCTTGCTCTCGAAGGTCTTTTTGCTGAACGTCTTGCGGTAGAAGCGCATATTGTAGAGGTCTGTTCCTGCATCATAGATGATGTCAAGGCGGTTTGCGCTGGTCTTGTTCCTCGCAAGGCTCATGCGCAGTCCGTTGCCCATATCCACAAAATCCCTACTGCCTGTCATGACGGAAAAACGCTTGCCGCCAATCTGCTCCCATATAGTCCGTGCTATCATATTCATTGTTCTTTGAATGTGTGAAATGGAACGTGGGCGGTGTTGCCACCGCCACACATTCAGTATGCCGCTATCTCGGTGAAGGTGGCATGATGTTCAAGCCATTCCCTCACATATTCAATGTTGTACTCGCTCGTTATGACTGCCGTATGCTCGTCCGTAGCCGTGAAACGTGTACTCTCGTAATCGTCTATCCACTCCTTTAAGGTGGTCACTCCCCAAAACTCGGCATCGTCAAAGATGCCGTCCAATACAGAAATGGGTTCGCTGAACTTGACTATCAGCGTTTGGTAAGTTTTGTTCATAGTCTATCCTCCTTTCTTTCTTTTGCTGTCAGCCATTTGTCCCGCTTCTGTCGGCACTCCTCCAACGTGGGACTGACGCAGGAGAAGAGTTCTCCGTCCGTATGGCGGTAGTCGTATTGCACAAGGGTACGCTTGCGTCTGCCGATACCCGATTGGAATTTCTCGTACTTCTCAGCACCTGCCGCAGTGCAGGTGCTTACTCCGTTGATGGTCATTCGTGTACTCATAATCGTTGTTTTTAGATGGTTAGAAATGTACTGAAAGCACTCTGTTCTGCATCACCATATCGGGGTTGCTCGTATAGCGTTGGTGCAGGTAGAAATGGTGTGAGCCATAGCCGTAGGCGAAAAACTTGTCAAGTTCGTGCTTCTCGGCAAAAGTCCTTACACCTGCCCTTAACTGCTCCTCACTCTGACAAAGAGTGAGGAGGTTCATAAATTCAAGGAACATTGTGGGGATTTTATCGTCCCACAAGCAAACCATACTTTCAAATCTTACTTCCATATCGCTTTGTATTTATAGTGGATATTACGCTGCCTTCATCCGTTGACGGATAAGGTTGATATTGTCGTTCACAAGGTTGATGATGCGGTCGTGATATTCGGTGTTGGCATTACACAAACCTCGGCTCTGCACTATCTGAAAAGTCTTCAAGGATACTTCTATCGTCTCGATGCGCTTGCCGTTAATGGTGGCAGAGAGTATGAGGGAGTATTCCTTGTTATAATAAGCATTGGAAAATACACAATGTTGCATTTCCTTGCCCTCTTCGTAAAACTCATCCACACTCTGAAGCACATGGACAAAAAGCAGTCCGTCCGTAAAGGTGAGGTTGAGAAAGTTGGCTTTCTGTTTGAGGTATGCGGCTTTTTCGTCCTCTAAACGTTCCAATCGTTGCCGTTCTTCCTCCATGCGCTGCCTGTTACGCTCCCTGTTGCGTATTACCCGTTCACGCTCATAAATGGCATTGCGTTTCTTTACAAGTTGGTCATGCGCTGCTCGAAGGTCTGTGGGACATACGAAATGTGGATTGCACAAATCCTTGCCAAAATGGCGTAAAAGTCTTATGTAGTCGCACCAAATGGAGATGTCACTAATTTCATAGCCGTTGCGGATGGTTATCTTGTATGACTGCCAACACTCATCAAAGGTCTTTGGCTTGGCTATGAAATAGCGTAAATGGTCTGTGCGCCCTGCCTTCATCAGCGTTTCTGCCCTGCTGTCTGCCAACAATGCCTTGAAGAGGTCGTATGGCAGGATATTTTCGCAGTTGCCCTTGAAACCATTACGCTTCAATTCGGGAATAAAGCGTTTTCTCGGATATGTACAAATAGGGTCTATGTCATAAGCACCGCATTTGCCGTTCTGCCGTATCTCCATGTCGCTGTTTCTTGACCAAAGGTCATAGTAACACCAAAACATTCCGCGCAGTCGGGCTATGGTGATAGCCGTGCCTTTAGGGCTTATCCAACGCTGCACCACCTCATAAATGGTGTATTCTGCTGCTTCACCTGCTTTGTAGCGGAATGTGGTGAGAAAGAAGCGTATCACTTGATACTGCTTGGCTCTGGTGAGGATAGAAAAATACTCGCTTCCGCTGAAAACACTCTTTCGGGTACGCATGGATTCCAATGTCATGCCACAATGGGGGCAGGTGCATCCGCAAATGGTGTCAGCAAGGTCGTGTTCACTCTTCCATGAATGTCCGCATTCCGTGCAGAAGTTCGTGCCGTTGGCTCTTTTGATGGCATAATGCTTGAAACAATGGCGGAAAGCGTACTCCTGCTGTACTTCGGTCAATGCCGGAAGTCGCTTGCTCAAACGTGCGACCTCTTTCTGTATGTTAGTTCTCGGTCTCATAATCCAAAATCAAATAATGTAGGTTGTACTTCGGTTGTCTTTGGCTTGGCTGCCCTTGCTCTCTGGCGGTTCTGCAACTTGCGCAGTTCCTCGTCCTGGTATTGGCGGATTGCCTTCTGCCGTGCTTCCGCCTTTTCCTCTGCGGTGAGTTCCACCTCGTGGTTCACTACCACATGGCAGTTGATGGGCTTGCCCACCTCAATCTCGTTCTCGTCATAGTAGTGTACGGCTTGTCCGTAAATCTCTCCGTCCGAAAAGCCGTTGCAACCGCTTTTCTGCACATAGTTCAGAATATAGGTCACGCAATCGTCAATGTTCTTGGCAGGGTTGCGGTAGTTCTTGGCGAATAGTTCGTCCTCCGCTGCACGCTGTTCCAAATACATCTGTATCGTTCTCTTGAAATGGTCTGTTCCTTTCATATTGCTTGCTGTTTTATAGGGGTTATAACATTTGCTTGATAATCTCTCTGTGGTACTGCGGATTGACCTCGTTGAAGATGAACTCCACGAAGTCCTGCCGTGCTTCCTTGTTCAGTTCGTGGTACAACTCGCTGAACGTGCTGTTGTTGCCGTTGATGTAGGTTTCCACCATATACTCGAAGATGTTGTCCACCTCGTAGTACCTGCATTGCTGCGCTGCCGTTTTGCTTGTCCTCTTTGCCATTGCCGTAGGTTGTTATAGGGTGAGTAACCAAAGGAGAAGTCCGAAGAAGGTGATGAGGGAGAGAATAAGCACTATCACGCTTATCACCACTCGGAACACTCCGTTCACAATCTCTCTGATGACGTTCCAAAGGATGCCTATGAGCCAAAGGAACGCTTGCACGATGAGGGTGCATATCGCCACCGCCATGTAGTGTGCCGTCTGTCTGATGTCCATTGCTGCTGTCATTGTCTGTTGCCGTTTTGAAGTTCTACGATGTTGTCTATCCTGCCGTAAATCACGTTCCTCAGTGCCGTCTTGTCCGTTGCCTGATACTCGCTCCACCTTCCGTATTGGCACACAAGGTAGGGTCGGAGCACATCGGAGAAGTCGAATTTCCACCCCATGAGGGGTATTGCGGTCGTGAAGTAGGTGTTGAAGTTCACGTTGTGCGTGAGCCAATCCTTCTCCTCTCGGTTCATCTTGCCTCCGTTGTTGAGTTTGTGGCGGAGTCTGTAAACCTTGCTGTCTTGCAGGGTGTCCAGTTCTGGAACTTCCCATTCGACGAATTTTGTTGCCATTGTTGTTGTCATATCCGTTCTGTTTTTAATTTTTATATGCGGATCCAAGAGCTGAGGGAGTTGAGTTTCAAAACTTCTTATCTGCCTCTCGGTTATCCGACATTTTTTTTATGCGTCTTCCTGTCGCATCGGTCGTTTTCGTTTCGGTTGCCCCATCAAGGTAGGGATTCGGAAATGCAAGGTTTTTCGGGAAAAATACTACCCGTAGGGCTGGAGATTTTTCTCGCAAAACAGGAGGCTTGACCTTGCATTTCCGGCAAATCCCGAAGTTACCTTTGCAGCCGAACGAGAATGACCACCTGATGCGCCGTCTGGAAGGCGCAAAATGGAGGTAAGCGTAACAAGAGGCAGATTGAATGGAACATCTCCAAAATGCGGAACTGCATGAGATAAGAAAACGCTCTCTAACTTGGAGACTCGCTTGAAAGCGTGAACCAGCCGAAGCCCACAAAAGAAGTGTGTCCGTATATGCCTATCCGACTTGCTCGGACAGACACATACGGACATTCTTCTCTGACTTCGGCGGTACGGACAACCTTTTGTGGCTCACTCGTGAGTGGCAAGTGGTTGGCTGTACCTATCCCAGTTCCGCTTTCAACAAGGAACAGAAGGCGCAAGTGGTAAAGGCGGTTGTGCCGTAAGAAAGATAATCCGCACATCCATCGTCAAACCCTCGGTTTGATGCGGATATGCGGACTTTCTTTCAGCCATGCCGCCAGTGCCGATGACCGACCCTTACCATGTAAGGGTGAATCATCAGCACGGTTTCACTTGCGCCAAGAAGAACGACAAAAAAAGAAAACGGCAAGACCCCGTAAAAGTACCTCTCTCGCATAGCCATGAAAGGGTTGTCCGCTTGCCGATTGTCTAAACGAGAGTTTAGGCTTCAAAAGCGGACATTCCTTTCGTATATGCCATAGTCGGGAAGTGGTTGTCTGAACTTGTTTCAGCCAACGTCTTTCCGACGCCAACACTCACTTTTACGGAAGAACGGTAACGAATAAATCAAGAAATCGTGCCCAAAACGCAGAAAAACGAGTAATTCTTTGGAGAACCCGAATAAAAAGTGCACCTTTGCAATAGAGTTGATAGGCGTAGTAAATCACAGAATATCAGTGAACTTGCATTTTCGCTATATCGTTACCATAATTCTGCAACTCCTTTATTCTACTCTGAGACTCAATCAGATATAAGTTTTTTGATTATCCCCGACAAAGATAGTACAAAAAAACGAAACATCATATCACCCGTTTCATGGGCTTATCGGTTGGATGTTTTCAGTATAAAGGGAGCAATCAAGGCATATCCTTTATCGTTCGGATGTAATCCGTCTTTGAATAGTTGTTCGTTGATTTTTCCGTCCGACTGGAACAAGCCTTTTCCGGCATCGATATACAGACACTTATGTTCGTTTACCATTTTTTCTATCTTCTGGTTGATTTGCCGAACCCGGTTTTCTCGCTCTCTGCGAGGCAAGATACCAATGACGCGGATTTCAGCTTTAGGCTGACGATATTGGATGGCTTCGAGCAATACATCCAGACCGGTTACGATTTCCTCGTCTGTATTCATGTCGAGATTGTTTGTTCCGATCATCAAGATAATGCGTGAAGCTGTATATCCGTCCAATTCTCCGTGATAGATTCGCCAAAGGACGTTCTCGATACGATCCCAGCCACAACCCAGGTTGTAGAAGTCTTTCATATATTTCTTCCATGTTTCGGGACCATTCTGTGCAGGCGCATCGGGCACTCCGCCCCAATAGTGTGTGATGGAATTACCGATAATGATCGATTGAGGTTGTATTTTGTATAAGTTTTCCAAGTTATCCTCATGTCGTTTCTTCCATTCGTACATACCCGGTTCTCTTCGTTGGGTAACAGGAATAGTTGTTTGGATATTCCCGACAGGCATGTGCAGGATTTCCCGTATTTTACTTTCTACTACTTTAGCCTGTTGTTGCATACCCAAATCTGAAGGATGTACATAATCCACCCAACCATCGGCAGACAGATTTAATTCTTCTCTGGAAAGATAATATAGTTGTTTGGTTTGCTGTTGTTTCAGCAGTTCAAAGGCTTTTCGTGAGGCGGCGTTGGCTTTTTGATAAGATTGTTTGCTGCTTTCGCTCACTTCACCGTTGCTGTAACCGGCGTGTTCAATCAGTAAAATCGGTGTATCCGGATGCTTTTCCCGAATTTGTTTGACGCTGGCGATCACCTTCTCTTGTACACTTTCTTGTGTTTCGCCTGACAGATTGGGTAGGCAGTCCAGCAGATAGATTTGTGCCTCTATTTCGTTGATAAAGTCGATTACTTTTTTTTCCAGTCGTCCGTTACCCGAAAATCCCAGATTTATAAGAGGCAGATCCAAGTTACGCTGTACGATATTACCCCAAGCCATACCCGGACGTGAAGCGCACGCACCTTGCGCAATCGATGTTCCGTACAGGACAATCGGCTTTTCACGATAGACAGGGATAAATTCAACGGACTGATCGTCCTGCACTCCGATTTCCATCCACTTCACTCCATTGTACAAAGGCAGATAAAGCTGGTATTCAAATCCCTGTGAATGGTAGGTGGAAGCTGACAGACCTGAATAGGTATAAACAATCGTATCGCCAAAGGCATACGTATTAAAGCAGAATTGCCGTGTTCCATCACTATTGATCCGATACAAATCAACACCCGAAACACCAGTTGCCGGCATGTGGGGCATGGCAAACGGACCACTAACCTGATATCTGATTTTTATTTCCGGACTATTACTGTAAAAATGAATTGCCAGTCCGGCTGAATTTTGAGACAAATTCCAAACGGCATCCCGAACGAGTGGTTTTGCCCGGTCCGGCAATCGGTGATATGATTGAGATAATTCTTCAACAAAAGCCTGGTTCTGTACAACTGGAAATCCAGCCTGCATCGGGTTAAACCATTTGATGGCCCAACCGCTTAAAGACAAGAAACTCAAAGCGAGTATCAAATAAACGATACGATTAGAAGCGTGTTTCATGATGTATTCTGTTTTATAAGTACAATACAAAGATAGTGATATCTGTTTCTTTTTTTAAGGGAATCTGTTTCTTTTATTTACATTTGTACGTCAAATCGTAATTCAATAACCATGAAAAGGTACTTGATTCTTTTATTGCTTGTTTTGTTTGCTGCTTGCCGGCATGCTGATAGGACATTTGAAATCTTGGATAAAGCTGAAGAACTTATCCAGGCGAATGAGGCAGATAGCGCATATACGCTTTTGAAAGAGAGTCCGAATCCGCAGCAATATCCAGAGAAGGAACGGGCTCGCTGGTGTTTGCTTATGACTCAGGCAATAGATAGAACCTATCGCACACACACGTCGGATTCGTTAATCCGTTTTGTTATCCGATTTTATGAGGGAAAAAAGATTTATCCGAATTGCCTACCGCTTACTATCTATTAGGACGTGTGCAAAAAGATTTAGGGGACAACGAGAAGTCTGTCAGTTCTTTTCTAAAAGCGTTAGATCTTGCTAAGGAAGATGGAGACTATAAACTACAATATTTATCAGCATCTCAATTGGGGAATATATTTGAGTCTACAGGCTTTATAAATGAAGCATTTCGTTCGTACCAACAGGCACTACATTTTGCCGAGCAAGGAAAAGATAGTGTGAATATGGCTTATGCGAATATTTATTTAGGACGAGTGTATGGATTATTGAAAGTTTGGGATCAGGCGATAGTTGTTTTTCAACGATCTATTTCTATAGCAGAACATGTTTCTAATACCTTGGCTCTTCAATTAGGATTAAATGAATTGGCTGATACATATATACATATTCAAAAATATCAGGATGCCTTTAGCTGTTTACAGAAAATTCTTCACCTGAAAGAGAAATCAACGGTAAACAGCAAAGCGGTTACTTATTTGCATATAGCAGACCTGTTCCGTTTAATGGGTAATTATGATTCAGCTTATGTCTCTTTGAATAAGGCTCTAATGGCAGATAATCAGTACACACGACGAACTGTTTATCAGCATTTTTGCTATTTGTTTGAAGAGCAAGGAGATTATAAAAAGGCCGTGGAATATAATAAAAGATATTGGGCTTGTAATGATTCTATTCAAAATGCAGAGAGTGATATTATCCTAGATATAGAAACGAAATATTTGCGTGAAAAACTACTGGCAGAAAAACAACAACAGGAGTTAAAACAATCGAAATTGATATTTTGGGGTAGTTCTTTATTATTTGTGGCAATCATTATTATTTTGCTTGTTTACATGGATAAGAAACGAACAACCATCCGCCTGTTTGAGCAATTGCATAAAATTCGTTTTCAAATGGCTGAAAATAAACGGATTATTGCTTCTTATCAGGAACAAATGGATAGTCTATCATTGCGGCAATCAAATTATGATGATTTACAGCAGAAAAAGGCTTTATTGAAACAAGAAGTTTCCAATTTAGTGCAACGAAATGAAAAACTGAATAATCAGAAATTACAAATCTTGATCCGCCTCAATCAAAAGGACGAGGAAATCAAGCAATACGAAGAAATCATCAAGCAACGGGAGAATACACCGGATATATTTGCACGCATTAAACGAACTCTTACTCTTGAAGAGAAAGAATGGCCGGAACTGATTGCTCGCACAGACGCTTTGCACCGGCAATTCACCGAACGATTAAGAAAAGCTTTTCCCCAGTTAACGGATATTGACCTTCGTCTTTGTTGCCTTCTCCGTTTGGGGTACGGCAGAAAAGAACAGATCGACTTGTTAAAAGTTACGGATGACAACTTAGACAAGCGGAGACAAAGGCTGAAAAGGCGCTTAGATCCAGATAAAAAAATGGGGAAAAGGCGAATTAGAACAATTTCTTCAGTCATTTTAATGGTCGGGTGTCAGGTAAAAAATCGCCAATTTTCTTTATAATGCTCTGCTAATTAATGAATTATTCCAATATCAAAGTGTCCATATAACAAATCATTTATTTCCCTACATTTGGAAAAAAGAATCTGGGTCCAATATGAAAGTATTGTCGTTCCTATTACTTTCAATTGGAAACTTGTTACTTTTTAATTTTTTGACAATAGTCGTAAAGCTTTTCCATATATGTGCTAAAGCTTTTTGACAAATGTGGTAAAG
>ENA-OURU01001219-OURU01001219.1-human-gut-metagenome-genome-assembly--contig:-NODE-1219-length-33578-cov-6.765534_pt1 | contig 33578 bp, 33 predicted proteins | sample MGYA00242137_ERZ509064 | MGnify/ENA primary metagenome ERZ509064 (study PRJEB26280, sample SAMEA2338777) | human gut metagenome | biome: human gut; feature: human-associated habitat; material: faeces...
GGACCAGCGCGAGAATCTTCTTCAGATTTCTCATGGTGGATGTTTCCTCCTTTTAGTTTTTTGAGGCAAACCGGCCTGATCCTGCACATTTCCACGCCGCTGTTTCGCGCTTCAAGGTCAGCACCAAGCCCCTTACCCCTATTTTCGCAAACCTCGGAAAATCCAGCCCATCGTTCGCACCGGAACACATACCGTGGCTAGCCGGTCCCGTATCTATCCCGGGAAGAACGGCAGGAAGGGCCTTCTTCGGTTTACGGATGAAGTTTATCACGCGGGGAGGCCAAGTGTCAATGGGAGAAGCTGGTTTGTAACATAACTGTAATGTTACACGTTTCTTTCTCCTTTTTGCCTTTTTCTATAGGAGATGCCGCCTAAGCCGCCTGTTTTCCCCTTTTTCCGCCGGTTTGTCCTGCCTGAACGGACTGTCGCTCTTCATCAATAGGGATTTTTTACAGCCTGGTTGCATCCCTTCATGCAACAAAAGCGTGAATCCCCTCTGGTGATGAAGGGACGGTGATGGGATACGGAGCTGGAACGAGAACAACTGCTGGAGACGCTGGGAAAAATCGCAATGTCCAAACCCAACGACGCCATTTCTTTGGCCCTGCACCCGGAAAAACGACTGAGTACGCTGGATCTGTGGGGCGTGGCGGAGTTTAAAAAGGGCAGCAACGGTGTGATCGAGATCAAATTTACGGACCGTGTAAAGGCGATCTCTCTACTGCTGGAAGCCCTGGGCGGCAGCGAGGACGGTATGGCCGCCCTGCTGGATGCTCTGGACAGCTGCGGTATGGAGGAAAACGATTCTTAATGGAAATGAGTGGTCAAGGTTGAATATCAAGCGCTTCTCCCCGAAGCAGCGGCGGGTCATGGCCTGGTGGAGCCCCCGATCCGCTGACCGGCGCTTCGACGCCATCATCTGCGACGGGGCCGTGCGCAGCGGAAAAACCTTATGCATGGGACTGAGCTTCGCCTGCTGGGCTATGACCTGCTTCAATCATCAGCAGTTCGCTTTCTGCGGCAAAAGCGTGATCTCCCTGCGGCGGAATCTACTTCAGGAACTGATACCTTTGCTGAAGGACTTAGGTTTCCAATGCCGGGAAAAACGCAGTGAAAATCTGCTGATCCTCAAACGAGGCAGCCGGGAAAACCGCTTCTGCCTGATGGGTGGAAAAGATGAGGGCAGCGCCGCCCTGATCCAAGGCGTCACCTTGGCAGGGGTACTACTGGATGAGGTGGCACTGATGCCCCGGAGCTTCGTGGAGCAGGCCGTGGCCCGGTGCAGTGTTTCCGGCTCCCGGCTATGGTTCAACTGTAACCCGGAAGGGCCCCAACACTGGTTCTATCAGGAGTGGATCCTGAAGGCGGAGCAGCACAATGCATTATACCTCCATTTTACCATGGATGACAATCCCTCCCTCTCCCCCCGTATCCGGCAGCGCTACCGCTCCAGCTACAGCGGTGCCTTCTACCGGCGGTTCATTTTGGGGGAATGGACCGCCGCCAAAGGGTTGGTGTACGACTTCTTTGATCCCGCCAGGGACGCGCGGCCCCGGCCGGAGGGTGATATGGAGGAGTACTGCATCTCTGTGGACTATGGCACCGCCAATCCCTGTTCCTTCGGCCTGTGGGGCCGGCAACGCGGCGTCTGGTACCGGATGGAGGAGTATTATTACGCATCCCGTCGCACCGGCGTGCAGCTGACCGATCAGGAGTACACCGCGGCTCTGGAGCGCCTGGCGGCCGGGCGCTCCATCCGCTGCGTGGTGGTGGACCCCTCCGCCGCCAGCTTTATCACCGCCCTGCGTCAGGCGGGCTATCGCGTCATCAAAGCCAACAATGACGTCCTCTCCGGCATCCGTATCACCGCCAGCCTCCTGAAACAGGGCCGTTTGGTGATCTGCCAGGGCTGCGAGGATTGTCTCCGGGAGATGGCGCTCTACCGCTGGGCCGATCAGGGCGGCGGCCACGACGCCCCCCGCAAGGAGGATGACCACGCCATGGACGACATGCGTTACTTCGCCGCCACCATCGTGGAACCGGAGCAGCGGAGCACCTCCTTCTTTGCCGGCAGCGTCGAGCGGCCCATCTGGTAGGCCGTTGCCTTATATATAATGTATAAAGGAGTTTTTCAATGGATGGGACTGTTTAAGCGGAAACATGAGGCTGCCGGAGCGGTAGCCGCCTCCCCCCAGATTCGAAGGGGCGACGCGCCTCCCTTCGGTATGCTGGCAGGCTATGTCCCTTTGCAGCCGGGAGAAGCAAAGCTGTACCGGGCCATCCGGGAGGCCGTTCCTCTGGTGGACGCCTGCATCTACAAGATCATCCGTCTGTGCGGCGGCGTCAGCGCCACCTGCAGTGACCCACAGGCAGAGAAGGAACTCAAACTGTTCCTGGAGCATGTCCCTACCGGCCGGGGACAGCAGGGCATTAACGCCTTCGTGGATCAATACCTGGATTCCATGTTGGTATTCGGACGGGGGATCGGCGAGATCGTTCCTACCGGGGACGGTCGGGATATTGCCGCTCTTCTCTGCGGCCGGGTGGAGGATATTCAGATCAAAGAGGGAGACAACCCTCTGGACTTTACCCTGTGCGCTATGGACGCCTATGGGCAGGTCTCCCCTCTTCCCTGCCAGCAGCTGCTCCTCTTCACCCCCTTTAACCCGGAGACCTACTGTCCCTACGGCGTATCCATGCTGCGGTCTATGCCCTTCCTCACAGAATTGCTGGGCAAGATCTACCACGCCATCGGCGCCAACTGGGAACGGATGGGCAATGTACGCTTTGCCGTAGTCTACAAACCCCAGGCCGGAGAACTGGAACGGGGCATGGCCCAGGAGCGAAGCCAGCAGCTGGCCAGCGAGTGGAGCAGGGCTATGGAACGCACCCGCAGCGGAAATGTGCGGGATTTTGTAGCCGTAGGCGATGTGGACATTAAAGTCATCGGCGCGGACAATCAGATCCTGGACAGCTCCGTGCCCATTCGACAGATTCTGGAACAGCTGGTCTCCAAGACCGGCATCCCGCCCTTTATGCTGGGACTCAGCTGGTCCAGCACCGAGCGGATGAGCACCCAGCAGGCGGACCTCCTTACAACAGAGATGACCGCCATACGCCGCTCCCTCACTCCGGTGATCGAGCGCATCTGCTCTCTCTGGCTGAGGATGCATGGCTATGGATGCGACTTTCAGGTAGAGTGGGACGACATCAACCTTCAGGATCTGCTGGAGGAGGCCAAAGCCGGCTGGTACCGGGAGCAGACCAGGAAGCTGGCCCTGGAAAATGATGCGGCGGAGCGGGCCCTGTCTTAACCCCTCGCTCCCCCGCTCTGCCCCTGCTATTTATTAATAGGAGGCGATCCTGTTTGGATGTAAAAAAACAGCCGGGCTGTGTGATGGAACACCAGATCTCCCAGGAGGATATGGATCTCATCAACAGCCTGGCCAAAACAACCCTGACGCCGGAGCAGGTGTACACCTTCGCCGTGCGTCTGTGCGACAACGAGGTGGACCGGGACTGGGAACGCTTTGACATCCCCGCCCTGTCCATCCTCAGTCAGCTGTTTGTGGGGAAAAGCGGTATCTTTGACCACAATTGGTCCGCTGAGGGCCAGACCGCCCGGATCTACCGCACCGAGCTGTGCCAGGAGCCGGGCCTTACCGCCGCCGGAGAACCCTGCCGCTATCTGAAGGGCTATGCCTACATGCTCCGCAGCGATAAAAACAGTGACCTGATTCAGGAGATCGAGGGCGGCATCAAAAAAGAGGTCAGCATCGGCTGCAGTGTAGCCCGGAGCGTATGTTCCATCTGCGGGCAGACCAACTGCAGCCACCAGCGGGGCCAGACCTACGATGGGAAACTGTGCTACTTTACCCTTCAGGACCCCACTGACGCTTATGAATGGAGCTTTGTGGCTGTACCCGCCCAGCGGAAGGCCGGGGTCATCAAGGCCTTTGCCCAGGACGAAGGGGACGGCAACCTGCGCCGCCTGCTGGCCCACTCCCCTGCGGGGCTACGGCAGCTGGAAGCTCTCGAAAAGGAGGCCAGCATGGGCCGGTCCTACCTGGCAGGGCTTCGGAAGGAACTGGTACGGCTAGCGGGACTGGTGGATACGTCTCTGGATTTGGGCGTTTTCGCCGGGATCACGGAAAAGTTGGAGGAAAAGGAGCTGCTGGAGCTGACCCGCAGCTGCCGCTCCCAGCTGGACACCATCTACCCGCCCAAACCTCAGCTGCGGTCCACCCCCACCGTCCCCCGCGCCGAAGAAGACGGCGCATTTTTGATTTGACAGGAGGATTCCAACTATGAGCGTTTCTTTTCATGGCATCGGCCAGGTCTGCGCCACCTTTCTGGGTACCGGTACTGAGGGCCAGGTAGTCAAAATGAGCGACCGGGACACCGTGGCCCCCTGCAGTGACGGCAACAGCTTCTGCGGTGTGGCGGTATGCGTCAAGGATGACGCCTGCTGCGTCCAGGTGGCAGGCTTTGTCACCGTGCCCTACAGCAGCACCGTCCCCTCTGTGGGCTATGCCAAGCTCTCCGCCAATGGCGCCGGCGGCGTAAAAACCGACGAGAGTGGTCGGGAGTATCTGGTGGTCAGCGCCGACACCACCGCCAAGACCGTCACCATTTTGCTGTAAAGGAAGGGGCACAAAATCATGGCTTACACTTATGACAATCTGAAACTGGAAAAAGGTATGTACGGCGAGGCCGGCAAGTCCTTCACCCAGGTGCTGGAGGCCGCTGACCCCAGCGAAAATTATCGTGGCACCCCCCTGGAGGGGCTGGACGCCTTCCAGCGCCAGCTCAAGCGCTTTGACATCCACGTCAAGGGCAGCCGCTCCGACATGGTGGAAAAATTCTTCCGCACCACCGAGTCCGCCGTCCTCTTCCCTGAGTTCGTCTCCCGGGTGGTGCGCCAGGGCATGGAGGAGGACAACGTCCTCCCCTCCATCACCGCTACCGTCACCCAGTTCGACGGCATGGACTACCGCTCCATCTACTCCGTCCCCAGTGAGGACGAAAAGTCCCTCAAGCGGGTGGAGGAAGGCGCAGCTCTGCCCCAGACCAGCGTGCGCACCCAGTCCAACCTGGTGAAGCTCCACAAGCGGGGCCGTATGCTGGTGGCCTCCTACGAGGCCATCCGTTTCCAGCGGCTGGACCTGTTTTCCATCACCCTGCGCCAGATCGGCAGCCACATCGCCCGGATGCATCTGGAGGACGCCATCAACGTGATCATCAACGGTGACGGCAACGACAATCCCGCCCAGAGCCTTACCGTAGGCACTCCGCCTATCGGCGGCACCAGCGGCACCCTCTCCTATGAGGCACTGCTGGACTTCTGGGCCCAGTTCGACCCCTATACCATGAACACCATCCTGGTGCCCAACGCCGTAATGCTGGACATGCTGAAGATGGAGGAGTTCCAGAACCCCCTCACCGGCCTCAACTTCCAGGGCACCGGCACCCTGGCCTCTCCTCTCGGGGCCACCCTTCTGCGCACCAGCGCCATGCCCGAGGGCAAGCTCATCGGTCTGGACCGCAACTACGCCCTGGAGATGGTCAGCGCCGGCGAGGTGATGGTGGAATATGACAAGCTCATTGACCGTCAGGTGGAGCGGGCCGCCATCACCAGCATTTCCGGCTTTGCCAAGCTTTACGCCGATGCCGGAAAGGTCCTTACCATCTGATAGTTCCCTTCGCACCTGCTCCGGCGGAGGCTGGTCGTCTCCGCCGGAACACCCGGCCTGCCGCCCGTCTCCCCACAGGCGGCAGGCGTACTGAAAGGAAGCGCAGAACCATGCACGAAAAAATTCTTTCCCTGGCGGAAGCCATTGTCTCCCCCTCTGATCAGGAGCGGCCTCTGCTGGACAGCCTCTGCTCCTGCGCGGAAGCCCAGATCGCCAGGCGGCTGTCCGATGGGGTGACTCCCGAGGACTGCGCCGACGCCTTCACCTGCGCCGCCGCTCTCTCCGCCGCTGCGGGACTTCTCTCCTGCCGCGGTGCCGGGAACATTGAGCAGTTTACCGCCGGCGAGGTGAGCATGCGCTTTTCCGCTCCATCCGGCGGCGCCGCATCCTCCCTCCAACAGCAGGCTGACGCCCTGATGGCCCCCTACTGGCGGGACGACACCTTTGCTTTTTTGGGGGTGAGAGGATGACAGGCTCCTTTGATCAGCTTCTCTCCCGCTATGGTCAGAGCGTTACGCTTACTCCCCGGGCCTCTGGAGACCCCATATCTTTGCGGGCTTTTCTCCAACCTGTTCTCAGGCAGCAGGAGGCACTGCCCTTCTCTCCCTCTCCTTTGGGTGCTGTCAGCACCAAGCAATGGCTCTATCTGGGCAGTGGCCGTCAGCCGCTGTCTGCCGGAGACGCAGTGGATACACCCGAACTTTCCCTGATCGTCCAGGAGGCCAGAGCCGTGCTATGGCGGGATCAGGTCGTATACCGCTGGGCGCTGCTCCGGCAGCGGAAGGAGGCGGCAGAATGAACCGAGGACTGGAACAGGTCCGCGACGCTCTGTCAAAAGCCCTTTCCCAGGCAGGACTTGCCGTCTGTCCTGCCTTCTCTCCAGGCTGGGCCAAGGAGTACAGCACTCCGGTAGCCGCTGTGGGGCTTCGGTCCGGTGAAAGCCGCAGCGACGCTTTCAACAGCTACCTGGGACAGCAGCTGAATCCGGACACCCAGACGCCCCAGGAGCTCTACGGCATGCGTCTGGACCTGACGCTGTCTGTGGACATCTATTCTCCACCGGAGACCGGCGCGGCAGGGTGCGACCAGGCGCTGGACACCGTACACCAGGTCATGCTGAATGGGCTGCCCTCCGGTCTTCGTCCCGCAGAGCTGCGGTGGGAGGAGACAGTCTGGGATGAGACAACTTCTATGTTCCTCCGAAAGGGCAGCCTCTCCTGCAGCGCCTACTTCGTGGCTACCGCCACGGAAGAGGGACTCTGGCTCACCGACTTTATTCTGAAAGGTGTGGTAACCAAATGAGCAATATCATCATCCACGAACGTCCGGGAGTATATTCCTCCTACGACACTTCCACTGTTATCCGGGGCGGCCGGGCAGTACGGACCATCGGTGTGGCCGCCAAAGCCACCTCCGGCACGCCCAATACCCCTGTTACCCTGACCAGTTATGAGGGCGGCATCACTGCCTTCGGTGAGGACGCCGAGGGTACCCCCGGCATGTCCACGATCCTGTCCCTTCTGTTCCAGAACGGTGCATCCACTGTAGTGGCTGTGGCCGTGGACGAAGAGGATTATCCCTCCGCTTTCGCCGCTTTGGGCGCCGAGGACAACATTCAGATCATCGTATGCGACAGCGGAGAGGAAACCATCCATCAGGCCCTGCGCACCAGTCTGGAAGAGGCATCCGCCACCCGCCGGGAACGCATCGCTGTGGTGGGTATGAGCGGCGCAGATACCACAAAGCTCACAGAGCGGGCAGAAGCCCTCAACAGCGAGCGCATGGTGCTGGTAGGCCCCGACGTACTGGACAAAACTGGGAATACGCTGTCCGGTATCTTTGCCGCAGCCGCTGTGGCCGGTGCCGTGGCCGTTAACGCGGACCCGGCAATCCCTCTCAATGGCACCGCTCTGAAGGGGCTGGGAGGGGTGGCAACTCTCTACAACGACAATGAGATCGATCTGCTGGTCCGCGGCGGCGTCACCCCCCTGGAAGCTGTGGGCGGCGTGGTCTCCCCTGTCCGCGGCATCACCACCCGTACCACTACCGGCGGCTCCCCAGATATCACCTGGCGGGAACTGACCACTATCCTGGTGGTGGACGATGTGATCCCTACTATCCGTGCGAGCCTCCGCAGCCGCTTCAGCCGCACCAAAAACACCGCCCAGACCAGAGGCGCTATCCGCTCCCAGGTCATCGTGGAGCTGGAAAATAAGCTGCGGGCCGAGATCATCGACAGCTATGGCGAGGTAGAGGTATCCGTCTATGAGGACGACCCCTCTGTGTGTCTGGTGGAGTTCAGCTTTGCCGTGGCCCACGGCCTTAACCAGATCTACCTCACCGCCCATATCACCATTTAATTGAGGAGGCATCAACATGGAGGTAACAGGATTTCCTACCAGCTGTGACATCTATCTGGAGCTGGACGGCAAAAAAGTGGCAGTGGTCCAGAGTTACACCGCCAAGGCAACCAAAACCAGTCAGGTAGTGGAGGCCTTCGGCGAAAGTGAACCCGTGGCCACCATCAACGGACAGAACAAATATGTCCTTGAGCTGACCCGGCTTTATGCCACCGATGAGGCCATCAGCGACGGCATTGACTTCTTCAAACTGGCTGATTTCTCCCTGGTCATCTGTAAACCTGACAGAAAAGTTATTTACAGCGGCTGCCAGTGGAGCGCCATCCAGGAGGAGGGCAAAGTCGGCTCTATGGTGGCGGAAAAAGTGACGCTGATGGCCACCAGCCGCATTGAGGTCGGCGCCTGATGAGCCAGGGTATTCAGCTGAACATCCAGCTCCCTCTGGAAGAACTGGGACGCTTTTCCCATCTGTTGGAGCAGCTGCAGCAGCTAATGGCTGCCGACAATAGCCGCTCCACTCCACAGGAAGCTGAGAAAAGCCCGGCTTTTGACCCGCAGCGTTTTCAGCAGCTCATGCAGGCGGAATTGTCCGGAAACAATGAGGTGTCAGCTGTACCGTCCTCTGTACCAATCGATAAGCAAACGACACCTATGAGCTCTCTGCCGGAAGCATCTTCGATTCAGGCTGAACTGTTGCTATCTCAGCAAAATGCTGCCGCAGCTCAGGTAGAACTATCATCCATGGGGGAGATACCTGCCGTGCAGGCAAAGCTGTCCGCCGTGCAGGAAGCACCTGCCGTCCAAGCCGAGCTGTCGTCCTTGCAGGAAGCACCCGCTGTCCAGGCTGAGTTGTCGTTTCTCGCAGACGCTCCCGGAGCGGAAAGCGAAGTCTCATTCTTGGCTTCTCCGCCGGCAGCACAAGCGGATCTGTCCGCTGTGCCGGAGATCTCCGCTGATCAGATCCAGTCCGCCATGGAGGAAGGAAACATTCCCACGGCTCAGCCGGATGAGATGCTGCCCTCCAGCGAGGAAGCACCATCCGATCAGCCCCACGCATCGGAGGAGGGGGATTCCCCTCCTCCCGAAGAAATGCCTGCTGTCCAGGAATTTCTGGAGCTGTCTGCTCCCCGCTCCGCCGGTTATTATCCGCAGGTACAGCTTCCGGAGGCATCCGGCGGAATATGGGGCGGTATTCAGGAGGAACTGACCTTCTCCGGCCCCGCCCCCTTAACGGCAGAAGCGGTCTCCCTCGCCTTCCAGCGGGATGACCGGCGCTATGACAACGGCTTTCCCCTGTATTAATGGAGGTGGTTTACTATGCTGCTGACACCTATGTGTTACAAAGACTATGTCTGGCCTCACAACCCCACTACCTACTCCATCACCTTTGAGCGGCAGGTGGCACTCCACAAAGTCCCCTTCGGACGCTACTACACCCAGGATCTGGGGCAGAGCTGCCGCGTCATGCGGGGCGAGGGCGTATTTGCCGGGGAAGGCGCTTACGAGGAATTCAAAAAGCTGGCCACGGTATTCTACGGCGGCGGCCCCGGTCTGCTGGTCCATCCCGTCTGGCAGTCCGCCAACGCTTTCTTTACCTCTCTGAAGCTGGAACAGGCCCCTCTTCCCGATTATGTCCGCTACAGCTTCACGTTCCATGAGCATTATGACGGCTACCATGAGGAACTGGAGTCTGGAACGAGCTCCGGTTCAGAGGCGCTTTCCAGCGGATACAGCGAACCTGCCTACACTGTGGTCAGCGGCGACACCTTATGGGGCATCGCCGCCAATTACGGTGTAAGCCTTGACAGCCTGCTGGCAGCCAACCCATCCATTAAAAATCCCAACCTTATCCATGTGGGCGATCAGGTGGTGATCCCATGCTGACCATGGAATTGACCACCTGGGATGGAAAATCATATCGGCTGCCCATTCTGCTCTCCTGGACTCTTACCTACACCGCCGGCGTCCCCTGCGACAGCATGACCGCCTGCTGCCCCTATGACGACAGCATGGCGGACGTGCTGCCCGCCGCCACCCGTTTTACCGCTTCCCAAGACGGTGAGATCATGCTGCGGGGCGTTATCGACGCCTATGAGATCTCTTTGTCCGGTCAAGGACTGTTGGTGACACTGGAGGGCCGGGGCATGGCGGCACTGCTGATGGACAATGAGTCTGAGGCGCTGACCTATGGTACCGCCACATTGGGAGATATTCTGGGAAATCATGTATCCCCCTACGGCATCAGCTGTGAGACAGAGAGCTCTCTCTCCGGAGCCAACTACGCCGTGGTCTCAGGGTCCAGCCAGTGGAAAGCCTTGCGGGGCTTCACCCACCGATACGGCGGCTTCGACCCCTACTTCACCCGGGATGGGCGACTGGTGATAAAGCCCTTATGGGGCAGCGGGCGTACCTTGCGGGCAGATAAAAACACACCCTTACGCTCCCTCCGACGTCGGGAACAGCGCTACGGCGTGATCTCCGAGATGCTGATCCAGGACAAGGTCCAAGGCATCAGCCATCGGGTGATAAATGAGGAATTCACCCAAAAGGGGGGCTGTCGCCGCCACGTCCTCTATATGCCCCGCAGCACTGCCGACGAGAGACGCTATACCGGGGAGTACCAGATCGCCCAGTCTGCCCTGGAACAGCTGGAGATCACCCTGGAGGTACCGCTCCCCTTTGCCGCATTCCCTGGAGACAGACTGTATCTGGCCCTGGAACAGCTGGGCCCCGGCGACACCTACGATGTGGTGGAATCGCGATGCTGTCTGGACGAATCGGGAGAACGCACAGAAATCGTATTGAGCAGGAGGTAATGGCCTATGTGGCTATCCAGAAAATTTTCCGCCTATCGGGCCGTGGAACAGGAGGGTACCGTAGCCGACATGGGCGTGACCACCATCGGCGGTGCCAGCGCCTCTGTCATGACCCGGGGCGAGCAGCGGGATCTGGAGGTATTTGCTCCCGGCGGCTTGGTGTGGCAGCCCCGTGCCGGTGATACAGTGCTGGTGATCAAAGGCGGCGTAGGCTGCCAGGAGCGCTGCGTCGTGGCAGCAGAGACCGCCTCTGCCGCCCCGGAGGATATGGCCCCGGGAGAGTTGTTCCTCTATTCCTCTGAAGGCAGCTCCATACATCTGAAAAATGATGGCAGCATCGCTATCAAGGGAGATATCGAGCTGGAAGGGGACGCGGAGATCACAGGAAACATCAAGCTGGAAGGAAATACAGAGATCAAAGGCAACATCAAGGTGACCGGAAACGTGGAAATCGAGGGAAAGCTCTACATCAACAAACAGCTGTGCCCTGCCTGCGGTCTCTGACACCGGAAAGGAGCACAATCTATGGAAGCAAAGCTGATTCAGGGCGACTATGTGCCTGACGGTCTGGGCGGCATCGAACGGTGTAAGGGCAGCGGCGCTCTGCTGCAGCGCGTCCTGTTCCGACTTACCGCCCGGCGGGGACAATTTCCTTTCCTTCCCCAGCTGGGCAGCAGACTCTATCAGCTGGGTCGGGAACCGGCTGCCAGCCGTGAGTCCGCTGCCAGGCTGTTCGCCGCGGAAGCTCTGGCGGAAGAGGATGTGGAAGTCACCGACGTCGTCCTCACGCCGGCCGGAGAAGGGCGCATTCATCTGGCAGTGCTGATGGACTATCGCGGAAGCGATCTGTCCATTACGCTTACCGTATAGAAATGAGGAACCAACATGTCCAAAACCATTGATGAAATCTATGGAGAGATGCTCTCCGTCTTTGCTGAGGCCAGTGGTTATCTGCCTTCCCCCTCCTGTGACCTGGCTGTACGGCTCTATGCCGCCGCAGCCCAGGTCCACGGACTGCTGCTGCAGGCCCGCTGGGTATTGGAGCAAAGTTTCCCTCAGACCGCTCAGGGTGAATACCTGGAGCGTCTGGCTGCTCTGCGGGGACTCAAGCGCAGTGTGGCCACCTGCGCCACCGGTACGCTGCGCTTCGGCATCTCCAACACGGTAGGCGGAGACCTTACCATCTCCCAGGGCACCACCTGTATGACAGAGGAAGGCATCCGTTTCGCTACAACAGAAGAAGCTGTCCTCTCTGCCGGCTCCCTGTATGTGGACGTCCCTGCACAGGCTCTGGAACCGGGTAGGAACGGAAATGTGGCTGCCAACACCATCATCATCATGGCAGCCATGCCTCCCGGCATCCGTGCCTGCACCAACCCGGAAGCTTTCAGCGGAGGCGACGACGCCGAGGACGACGAATCCCTGCGCGCCCGGCTTCTGGATACCTTCATCCGTCTGCCAAACGGAGCCAATGCCGCCTACTATGAGCACACAGCCATGTCTTTTACCGGCGTGGCGGCAGCCCGGGCCATCGGCCGCCCCCGGGGAATCGGAACCGTGGATGTATATGTGGCCACAGACGCCGGTATCCCGGATGAGGAGCTGCTGGATGCCATCAACGACTACCTGCAGGAACGGCGTGAGATCTCCGTGGATCTTCAGGTGCTGGCCCCTATAGAAAAAGCAGTAGACGTTACTGTATCGCTGAAGCCTGCCCAGGGATATACCTTCTCCACCGCAAAGGAGGACGCTGATGCTGCTCTGCGAGCCGTTTTTACCGGTTCCCTCCTGGGGAAAGGCGTCACCATGGCCGCCCTCGGCAATCTTCTCTACGACTTGAACAGTGTGGAAAATTACCGTTTTTCCACTCCCACAGCAGATATTGAGGCCGGCCCTACTGTTCTTCCCCGGCTGGGTACACTGACCATATCGGAATGGGGGAGCTGACATGAGTTACAGTGACCACCTGAAAAATCTGCTGCGCCCTCTGGGAATCTACGACCTGACGACAGGCAGCCTCAGCGCCAGCGAGTTGGATGCCTTAGGTCACGGATTGGACGAGGCGGAACAAGCCCTGGATGAGGCAGAGAGAGAAAGTTCCCTATCTACTGCTGTGGGAGAGGGGCTGGATCTCTGGGAATCCCTCTTTGCCAGCGCTCCTGTCCACTTCTCTACAGAGCTGCGCAGAGAGGCTATTGCCGCTCTGCTGCGGATCGGCGGAGACAGCTTTACCCTGGACGCGATCAACGACACTATATCCGGCTGCGGTATCCGTGCCATCGTTCAGGAAAAAGAGCAATTCGGCTATGTCCGCGTCATCTTTCCGGACGTTGTCGGCATCCCGGCTGATTTTGACCGCATCCGTACCATTATTCTGGACATCATCCCCTGCCATCTGGAAGTGGAGTTTTACTTCCGCTACCTTACCTGGGCGGAATGTCATGCCCATGGCTATACCTGGGCCATTATCCACGAGAGAGAATATACCTGGCTCGGATTCCAAATGACTGTTTAATCGTTTCTTCCTGACAGTGCCCAGCATACACTGGATGGGGCGAAATCTTCTGCCCCGAAAGGAGCGAGAGAGATGCTCAACAGCAGAGATATCGGTCTGCTGCGTCCGGATGTAGCCGCCAATTGCCGTATCTGGCTGGATCGGTGCCGTACCGCCGGTTTGGCTGTACTGGTCACCAGCACCGTAAGAGACCAGGAATACCAGGAATTCCTCTACGCCAGAGGCCGCACCCGTCCCGGCACTATCGTAACCAACGGACGTGTTCCCACGTTCCACAGCGATAAAGCCGGTCTCGCCTGGGATTTTTGCCAGAATATCCGCGGCAAGGAGTACAGCGACCCAGCCTTCTTCCGGGCCGCTGCTGATCTGGCCAAAGAAATGGGGTTCAGTTGGGGCGGCGATTGGCGCTCATTCCCTGACAGTCCCCATATCCAATGGGATGCAGGAGGAAGCTGGAGCAATGCTAAGATCCTGGCCGGAAAGCTTCCTCCCCCTATGCCGCTATATGTGCCGGAGCAGGACCAAGACAAGGAGGATGACCAGATGACAGCGGAACAATTCGATAAATTGATGCAGGGATGGCTGGAAAAGCTCAAGAATGAGCCGCCATCTCAGTGGAGTCAGGAAGCCCGTCAATGGGCTGAGGACACTGGGCTGATCAGAGGAGACACTCAGGGGAATCTGCAGTATTGTTCTCCTGTGACCCGAGAGCAGCTGGTCGTATTCCTGCAGCGATTGGCAAAAAAAGCCGGAATATAATCTTGTTGTATTTGCCTGGCATCAGGCAGATATCACGCATAAGGGGAACCGCAAAAGCGGTTCCCCTTCTTTTCACAATTTTGCTATTGCCTTACTGCCGCCGCACCGGCCCTTCCTTTTAGCGCCACGCTTTTTATAGGATATGCAAAAAATGTCGTCAAATTTTTTGTGCTATTTGCCGCATTAATAAAAATTTTTATTTTCTTTTTGATAATATTGCCGAATTTTTTAAAAAATTATGAACAACCCTTGATTCCCCCCACAAAACGGTATATAACAATCTCTGCAATATAGAGCTTCGGCTCAGTGTGTGAGGAGGAATTCCATGATTACCTTTATCATCTGTCTGGTCTTCCTGCTGGTTGGCTTCCTGACCTACGGGAAGTTCGTCAACAAGATCTTTGGACCAGATGACCGCGATACCCCCGCCATCGCCATCAATGACGGCGTTGACTACATCCCCATGCCCACCTGGAAGGTGTTTCTGATCCAGCTGCTGAACATCGCCGGTACCGGCCCCATCTTCGGCGCCCTCAGCGGTGCTCTGTTCGGGCCCATCGTGTACCTGTGGATCATCTTCGGTAACATTTTTGCCGGTGCTGTCCACGACTATATGTGCGGCATGCTCTCCATGCGCAACAATGGTGCCAGCATCTCCGAGCTCACCGGTAAGTACCTGGGCAACGGCATGAAGAACGTCATGCGTGTGTTCTCCGTGGTGCTGCTGGTGATGTGCGGCGTGGTGTTCACCACCGGCCCTGCCGGCCTGCTGGCCATCCTCACCCCCGACACGCTGGATGCTACCTTCTGGCTGTGGGTCGTGATGATCTACTACTTCGTCGCCACCTTCGTCCCCATCGACAAGGTCATCGGCCGCCTCTATCCTCTCTTTGGTATCTGCCTGATCGTCATGGCTGTGGGCGTGGCCGGCTCCATGATGTTCTCCGGCAAGTTTGAGATGCCTGAGCTGTGGCTCAACTTTGAAAACCAGCACGCTTCCGGCACCCCCGTGTGGCCCTTTATGTTCATCACTGTGGCCTGCGGCGCCATCTCCGGCTTCCATGCCACTCAGTCCCCCATGATGGCCCGCTGCTGCAAGAGTGAGCGGGAAGGTCACAAGATCTTCTACGGCGCCATGGTGGCGGAAGGTGTCATCGCCATGGTGTGGGCTGCTGCCGGTGTGAGCTGCTACGAGAGCAGCCAGGCCCTGCTGGAAGCCGGCGGCGGTGTCAGCTCCGTGGTGTATGAGGTGTGCACCTCCACCATGGGCAAGGTAGGCGGCGTCCTGGCCCTGCTGGGCGTGGTGGTCTGCCCCATCTCCTCCGGTGATACTGCTTACCGCAGTGCCCGTCTGACCCTGGCCGACTGGTTCAAAATCGACCAGAAGGATTGGAAGAAGCGTCTGGCCCTTACCGCTCCCCTGCTGGTTGTGGGCGCCATCATCTGCCAGATCGACTACAGCATCGTGTGGCGTTACTTCTCCTGGTCCAACCAGACCCTGGCTATGATCGCTCTGTGGGCTGCTGCTACCTATCTGTGGCAGAGCAAGAAGAACTACAAGATCTGCGCCATTCCTGCTACCTTCATGTCCGCCGTGTCCGCCACCTACTTCCTGGCGGCTCCCGAGTGCATGGGTCTTCTGTGGACTCCCATGAACGTCCCCATGTCCACCTACTATCCCATCGCTGTGGTGGGCGGTATCGTCGTTGCCATCCTGTTCCTGTCCATCTTCCTGAAGAAGACTGTCCTGAGCAAGAAGGCTTCCACCCTGGCCTGATCCCCCTTACTATAATAAGTGACCTGGAGCAAGCTGCTCCAGGTCACTTTTCTTTTTCCTCTCCGCTTCCCAGTCTCTCCCTTTGCGCTGCCAGCGTAGCCAACGTATCCCCCAGTTGGGTCAGTACCGCCGCCAGCACCGCCAGGTCTTCCCCAGGCAGGCTGTCATACAGGGCATTGGCCGTCCCTGTCACCAGCAGCGTCAGTTCCCTCGGGTCCACCAGGCATCCCCTCCCCCGCCAATATATGCAGCGCCGCCGCCTGAACAGTACAGGCGGCGGCGTTTATACACATTTCAGTTCAGGGTATCCCCTTTGTCCGCAAACATCTGGGCTACCCGCAGAGCGGTCAGCGGGTAGTGGCGCAGTTCCGGGTCCTTTGCCATCAGCGCCTCCGCTGCCCCTCTGGCTTCCTGCAGCAAAGCCACATCGCAGCTGAGGTCCGCCACCTTCAATGCCGGCAGGCCGTGCTGCCGCCGGCCAAAGAAGTCGCCGGGCCCCCGCAGGCGCAGGTCCTCCTCCGCAATTTTGAAGCCATCCCCGGTCTTTGTCATTACCTGCAGCCGTGCCCGGGTCTCCTCATTGCGGTTATCAGAAATCAGGATGCAGTAGGACTTGTGCTTTCCCCGGCCTACCCGGCCCCGAAGCTGATGGAGCTGGCTGAGGCCGAAACGGTCCGCGTCCTCCACCACCATCACTGTGGCGTTGGGCACGTCCACCCCCACTTCCACCACCGTGGTGGACACCAGGATGTGGACTTCCCCGGCAGCAAAAGCGGCCATGACCTGTTCCTTCTCCTTGGCCTTCATCCGGCCATGGACATAGCCCACCTTCAGCTCCGGAAACACCTGCTCCTGGAGCATGGTGGCATACTCCGTCACTGCCTTGCGCTCATCGGGAATGGTGTCGTTTTCCTCCACCATGGAGCAGATCAAATAGGCCTGACGGCCCTCTGCCACTTCCTTGCGGATAAACTCCCACACCCGCTGACGATAGGCAGAGGTAACGGCAAAGGTGTCGATCTTCTGCCGCCCCGGGGGCAGCTCATCGATCACCGACACATCCAGATCCCCATAGATAATAAGAGCCAGTGTCCGGGGAATGGGCGTGGCAGACATGACCAGCAGGTGGGGATTCTCCCCCTTGGCGGACAAAGCCGCCCGCTGGTCCACGCCAAAGCGGTGCTGCTCGTCAGTGACTACCAGCCCCAGGTGGTGGTAGGCCACATCGGCACTAATGAGGGCATGGGTACCGATCGCCACCTGGGCCTCCCCCCGCTCCAACCGCCCCAACGCCTCCCGGCGCTGCTTGGCGGTAAGGCTTCCGGTAAGAAGGACGCAGGTGATCCCCAGCTTCTCCAGCAGCGGCGCAAGGCCCTGATAATGCTGCTCCGCCAGGATCTCCGTAGGGGCCATAAGGGCCGCCTGACGGCCATTGCGAACAGCGCAGACCATGGCGGCGGCAGCCACCATGGTCTTTCCGGAGCCCACGTCTCCCTGGACCAGCCGGTTCATAGGGCGTCCGGAGGCAAGATCCGCCAGGATCTCCCCGATGGCACGGCGCTGGGCGCCGGTGAGAGAAAAGGGCAAAGCCGCATAAAAAGAGGACAGGTCCGTATCCTCAAAGGGGCGGCAATGCAGGCCATCCCGCCGCCGGCGCAGCTTTTTCAGACCAATGGCCAGGAGGAACAGTTCCTCGAACACCAGCCGCCGCCGGGCGGTTTCCAGCTCCTTCTCATCGCCGGGGAAGTGGATCTTTTCATAGGCGTAGCCGCTGTGGCAGAGGCCGTGGTCCTGCCGCACCTGGTCGGGCAGCGGGTCCGTCAGCAGGTCCCGGCAGGCGGCAAGCCCCTGCTCCATGGCCCGGATCAGCGTCAACTGGCTGATACCAGCGGTAAGAGGATAGACTGGGACGATACGCCCGGTAAGTTCCCGCCGCCCCTCCTTCTCCACCACCGGATTGGTCATGGCTTTGCGCAGCAAATTCCCTTCCGACTTGCCGTAGAAGGTGTAGGTCTCCCCGGGGATCAGGCTGGTCTTTCGGTAGGCCTGGTTGAAGAAGGTGATATCCAGGGTGCCGCTCTCATCCACCGCCCGGAGTTTCACCAACTCCAGGCCCTTGCGGATGCGGCTGAGAGTAGGGGCGGCGGCCACCATGGCCTCCACGCAGGCGCTCTCCCCGTCCTGGAGGTCCTTGATCTTCACCACCTGCCGGCGGTCATCATAGGCCCGGGGAAAATAGGAAATAAGGTCCTGGAGGGTGCGGATGCCCAGCTTCTCCAAGGCCTTGGCCTTCTGCTCCCCAACGCCCTTGATATACCGCACGTCGGTGCTCAGATCCGCCATATCCGCTCCCCTCCTCCTTTCCGGCAGGATCACACCTGTCGGTTGATGTACTCAATAAACTGGTAATCCAGCGTCCCGTCGGACACAATGGCCCCGGAGCGCAGCACCTGCCACTGGGGCAGGGTGTCCAGGTCCGGGAAGGATACATCGCTCTCCGGCCGGGCGTAGACCCTGGTAAGGTAGCACAGACGGCAGTAGGGCAGCATGGCGCGGTAGATCTCACCGCCGCCGATGACCCACACCTTCTCCGGGTCCTCTTCCGCCACCAGGGACAGTACCTCCTCCACCGAGGCAGCAATCTCTACCCCCTCCCGGACAAAATCCTTCTGCCGGGTAAGGACGATGTTCCGCCGCCGGGGCAAAGGCTTTCCACCCGGCATGGACTCCAGGGTCTTTCGTCCCATGATCACGGTCCCCCCGGTGGTCAATGCCCGGAAACGCTTCATATCCTCCCCGATGTGGAAGAGCAAATCATTTCCTTTTCCAATGCCCCAGTCGAGGCTTACCGCAGCGATCGTATTCATCAGATAGCCACCTCGATCTTCTCATCAAAGGGCCAGGGGTCGTAGCCCTCCAGCTGGAAGCTGTCCACGGTGAAGTCATAGAAGTTTTTCACATCCGGATCGATGATGAGCCGGGGTGCGGGCCGCAGCTCACGTTTGATGAGCTCCTCCACCAGGGGCACATGGCGGTCGTAGATGTGACAGTCAGCAATGACGTGGACCAGTTCCCCGGCCTCCAGCCCCGCGTGGCGGGCCATCATATGGACCAGGACGGCGTACTGGCACACATTCCAGTTGCTGGCAGTAAGCATGTCCTGGCTGCGCTGGTTCAAAATGGCATTGAGGGTATTGCCGCTGACGTTGAACGTCATAGAGTAGGCGCAGGGGTATAGGCCCATCTCGCTGAGGTCGTGGTGGTTGAAGATGTTGGTGAGCATCCGGCGGCTAGCGGGGTTCTCTTTCAGATCTTTCAGGATCCTGTCCACCTGGTCGTACCAGCCGTCGCTGTACTTGTGCTTGACACCCAGCTGGTAACCGTAGGCCTTGCCGATGGTGCCCTTTTCGTCAGCCCAGGCATCCCAGATCCGGCTGTGGAGCTCATGGGTGTCGTTGGACTTCTTCTGCCAGATCCACAGGAGTTCATCCACGCAGGACTTGAAGTAGGTCCGCCGCAGGGTCATAATGGGGAACTCTTTCCGCAGATCGTAGCGGTTCACCACGCCAAATTTCTTCACCGTGTGGGCGGGAGTACCATCCTCCCAATGGGGCCGAACGGCAAGGTCCGTATCCCAGAAACCATTATCCAGGATATCCCGGCAGACGTTGACAAATACCTGATCCGCGTAACTCATGGCCTTTCCTCCCTTTCTGTATGGGCCGGGATAGTCCCGGCTTTCTCTGCAAATTCAGCTCCCAGCCGCCACAGCAGCGGCTCAAAGTCCACGCCCTCCCGTGTCGGGTAGTTCTGTGCCGCCGTTCTCTCGGCGCAGCGGGCAGTAAAATCCGCCGCCAGGGACGCGGCGGCGGACAGGTCCATTCCCCGGACCAGAGCGCCGGTGAGGACGCTGGCAAAGAGGTCGCCGGTACCGTGAAAGCTGCCTTCCACCCGGGGCGCCGCTACCATCTCCGTTCGTCCGGCAGCCCGGTCAAAACAAACTGCACCAATCCGTCCGGGTTCCAGCGTCACGCCGGTGAGGACCACGGAACGCCGTCCCTTCAGGCTCAGCTCCTCCGCCCACCGGCGGCAGTCCTCCTCCCGCTCCAGTGTGACCTCGTCGTAATCCCGTTCCAGCAAAATAGCCGCTTCCGTCCGGTTGGGAACTACCACATCCGCCAGGCGGCTGAGCTCTTTGACCCCCTGACACATCTCCGTGGTATAGGTCCGGTAGGGCTTGCCGTTGTCCCCCATGACAGGGTCAACCACCACAACGGTATTGTCCCGGCGGAACGTACGGATAAAGCTCTCTGTCAGGCCGATCTGCCGGCGGCTGCCCAGAAAGCCGGTGTAAATGCCGTCAAACCCCAGTTTCAGAGATTGCCAGTGGGCGGTGATAGCTGTCATCTCGTCGGACAGATCCAGGAAGGTGTTCCCGGTAAAGCCGCCGGTATGGGTAGAGAGGATGGCAGTGGGCACCGGACAGCACTGGAGCCCCATGGCGGAGAGAGTAGGCATAACGATGGTGAGAGAGCAGCGGCCAAAGCAGCTGAGATCGTGCACAGCAGCGACACGAGGCGTAGGCATGATGGGAATCCTTCCTTTTCCTTCCCCGTCAAGGCGGGGAAATTGTCAGTCATACTTCGCCAATTATATGTCATTTTCGCCATTCTTGCAAGGGTGTCCCTTGGGAGAAATCTGCCGCTCCTGGTTCATTTTCCTTTTCAACATTCCCTCTTTGCCGGCCTCTGAAATTTCCCGTTTACAAACTAACCTGTTATGGAGTATAATGCGAAAGGTACCACATCAAACATATCAGATCATAAATATGCGCCTGTGATGGAATTGGTAGACATGCGAGATTTAGGTTCTCGTGCAGCAATGCGTGCGGGTTCGAGTCCCTTCAGGCGCACCAAAACAAAAGGTCATCCGAAAGGATGACCTTTTGTTTTGGGTTTTGCTCCCGTTGGTCGCTCCCCCCTTGGAAACTGCACGTCTGCCTTAGAGGCAGGCCAACATACAGCTTTTCCTTATGCGGTAACAGCACTTCAAAAAAGGCAGGCGGATTACTCCGCCTGCCTTTTCATTTAGTGTTGTGTGCCGGATGGCAGCCTCTGTGCCGATCCGTCAACTGCCACAGCAATGGTCTGACTGCGCCCTGTTACTGGACCTTCTCACCATATGTAGTGAACGTCACAGTGGCAGCATGGCTGGTCTTTTCGGTCTCTGCACCATCTTCAATATATTTGGCTACAACACTGATGGTCTGGTAATCCGCATGAGAGCCGACGTCAGCCTTGGCTGTAAAGACCATGTCCTCGCCGACCTCGTCAAGGTAATTAAAGGTAACCTTTGTTGAGCCTTCCTTTCTGTCGCCAGCATAGTATTCACTATAAGACGGACTCGAAGGATCATCGCTGTAAGATTCCCCATTATCACCAAGTGCCGTATGCTGCACCTTCTTCAAGGTAAAGGGATAGAACTCCTTATACCCGGATTCGTCATCATTCTTGGTGAGCGTTACCTGAACCTGGCCGCCCGTTTCATCGACATGAGAATCGAGGACGGAATAGCCAGCTTTCTCAAAGTTAGCAAGGGACTCTTCCAGATTTACCTCAAAGAGCTCGGGATTATAGGTATAGGTCAAACGAACACTGTCTGTGTACACTTCTTCCACAAACGCGGTATTCAAACCGAAGGTATCCCCAGCAGAGAGGGTATCAACATCCGTAGTGAGCTCCAGGCTTGCCTTCTCCTTGAGGGCATACACAAGGGCCACATCGTCGTTGTTGGAACTGGAAGCGGTCTCTGCTTCAGCACCCGCACAACCGACAGAGATGTCCTTAGCGGCAGCGGGGATCATAGCGGAGTACTTACCGTTTCCAAGGGGTCTGACATAAATCTCCTCGCCGTTAACTTCAACGTACACACCAGGCACATCAGCCACTGCGCCATCACGATTATAGGTAGTAATCGTGATCGTACCGCCAGTACCAAGCAGTGCGTTCAGATCCTGATCCACTTCAAACGCCTTGGGCAGAGTGAAGTTAACATCAGTTATCACCTGCTGGAAGAGAGGATCGGCATAGACGACGGGATCTTTTTCATGCTTGACGGCATTCTCGCTGTCCACAGGGAATTTTACATTCACAGTCTCGGTGTATCTGCCGGGGGTCTTGGCAGTGATCGTCCAACCCTTATCAGCGTACTCGGACTGCTTGGAGGGCAGCATGTACCAGGTGTAGTCTCCGCCTTCCACATCATAGTGGGTCCGCTGGATTTCCTTCCACTGCTCATCATAGCTGCGCTCGATCACGACGTCGCTGTTGCCATAGTTGGAGTCGACATCAATGATCTTGCCTTCGATGACGAGGGATGCTTCCAGCGTAGCATCGATCTTGTTCCCGTTTTCATCCAGGATGGTGCCCTTGAGCTGGTTGGCATACTCACGGGCATAGCTCATATTTGCCATGTAAGCGGGCTTCTGTCTACTCCACTCATAGTAGAGGGAGTGCAGATCCGCCATAGTGGACTTGAGCGTCACCGTGATGGTGGGATCCTCTACCGCCTTCTGGAAAACGTCTGCAGCATAACCCTTGGTCAAACCGGCAACGGGCAAGCCATCGGCACCATAGTTGATCCGGGGCTGACTGTAGCCGCCATTGGAAGAAGTGCCGGTTACGATCCAACCCACAGCGCCGTTGGCCTTCAGCAGCGCAGCGATCTCATTACCGATCTCTGCTGATTCAGGAACATGGGAGAGGAAGATCTTCCCCTTCACAAAATCAGGATTGGCTGTGATAGCCGCCTGAATCTTTTCCACAGAGATCCGGTTCAGCAGGGGACCTACAGAGTCCGGCTCATCCGGGTCCTTGCTCAGGCCGTTGCCCTCTTCCTCGGCAGTAAGATCCTGGTAACCCAAGGAGATCCACTCGTCATCGAGGAATGCAAGCTGAGCCGTTACATCCTTGGACGGCATACCGGAGCCTTCCACACTGCTGTAGCTGGTTCTCATCTCTTTGGGATTGCCGGCGGCGTTGAGATAAGAGGCAGTGATATAGGGATCGCCATCCTCATAGCCCAGGTAGGACTGGACCTGGCTGTCACTGTACTCAAACGTGAAGCCCAACGCTCTCATGGAGCCCCAGAGGTAGTCGTTGATCTCGCCGCTCTGGGCGTACATAACGTTACCATTCTGAGGAGTATGGCCATTGAGGTCTGCCTGTTCCTTAGCCAGCTGGGTCAGCAGGGGGTGTCCATCAGTGGTATTGCGCAGGAACGCCCAGGCAAAGATGATGATCTGGCCGGAAGTATGACCGGAAATGGAAGAAATGATGTTATCATTTCTGTACAGGCTGGAGATAGCCTGGGTTTCAGGCTCACTGTTAGGACCGCGGCCGCGATGGGTACTGCCGAGGTTGGAAAGGGAGCCGTTATTGGAACCCCAACGATAAGCCCAGTTTCTGTTGGGGTCGACGCCGCGTGCGTTGGTACGAGCGGCAGGGTTGATGTTGCTGCGATCACGGAAGTTGATGATATTGCCGTCAGGGTTGGTATAGGGCAGCAGATAGACTCTGGTGGTATCCAGCAGTTCGGTTACCTCCTCGTCTTTACCATACTGCGTACACAGGTACCAGGCAAGGTTCATGCACATTTCGTTAGCGTCCAGCTCACCGCCGTGGTTACCTGCCTGATGCAGGGTTGCAGGACGCCCGTCCATCTCGCCGGGATTATTGCAGATCTCAAGCGCATAAATGGGAATACTGCGCTCAGGATCAACGTTGTCGTTAGACACGCCATTGAGTGCCACAGCGTCATCCTTGATGCCCCAGCTGTAGCCGATGATGGACAGTTTTGTGATTTCAGGGTAAGTCTGGGCAAGATATTTCATTTCGCCCATATAGTCTACAACAGTTCTATAGCCCGCGCGCATGGGGAATCCATCTTCATGCCATTCAATCGCTACATAATTGTCGGGATCGAACACATACTCGTCCCATTCATCGTAATAGTGATAGTTGGGGATTGTAACTCGGGATTCTTCGAGGGTTTTGGAATAAGGGGTCGAGGCGCTCCATCCGTCGTTGGCAATATATGTGCCAGCGTTCAGTCCGCTTTCAACGGTAACGACTTTGTTGGTGGCGCCAACGGGGAAACCTGCAGCCATTGCCGGCATTGTGCACGACATGACTACCGCGAGTGTCAGGATCAATGCGAAGCATTTCTTCACTACCAAGGATCTCCTCATTAACTCTTCCTCCTCCACACTTTTTTCTGTTGTACCTGCAAATCACCGCTAATTTTCCTGGCTTTTTTTACGTCCTCCTTCCCATACAGCAATAGAAAAACAAAGAATTTGTCTCTCTTACAAGGTATTTAGATACTTTTGTGACAGTAATTTCCATCCGCCACTTTTGTCGTGATGCAGCGTTAAATAAATTTAAAGGGCTGACCCGCCCCGAAAATATGTGCAATATGAATATATAGACTATAGCATTTCACAAAAAATATGTCAATATTGTATTTCTTTGGAATACACCAGAATCTATAAAAATTTTAATGTATGGTGCTGTCTTTCAAAAGGTGCTTGATTCATCCATAAAAGCTGCGGTCCTGTAATAGCAACGCAATATTGCATTTAGAATTGATTTTACTCATAATCTTTCACTTTCTCCGTGATACGATATCGCGAATACGAAAAAACCGCTGGAATCGGTTGATTCCAGCGGTTTATGGTTGCGGCGGTAGGACTCGAACCTACGGTCTCCGGGTTATGAGGGGGATTTTGTATTATATTTGTTTCTAAAATGCTCAGATTCCATTGGTATAGTAGCAGTTTTTGTGCTTTTCCACCGCGATTTTTCGCCGCAGTCCTCAGTTGCCCTGTTTTCGAACGTTGAGTGACAGTCACTTTCGGGATTTCTGTTAGAAAAAATGTTAGAAAGATTTTGTCCTCAACGTAAAATGGATAATCGGTGGTTTAAAAAGCTATATGCAGTGATTGCTTACAGATCTTCCCCTAGAAGTTTGACAGACATAGGCTGCTTTATGGCTACTTTTATTTTGTCTTCTCTACTCCCAGCTTAAAATATATCCAGCTACCATTTTACAAAGGAACTTACTATAATCCACTGAAATAGTGATAAGCTTCACTTTTTAGAAATTAAGACAGTGAAGTGCATTTTTAGGATGTTCCTCAATAAATATTCAGCCATTGTGAGAAACTTTCAGACTTTTGGCATGTAAACAAAACTTATCCACAATGCCTTGGTAATGATACTCTTCAGGACTCATAAGGGCAACATACACAACGCCGTAATCATGCAAATCCTCGTAGCCGGCCTCGTAAAGGCAGAGAACATTCTGCTTTTATAGTAAGAAATTGCTGAGCACTCAGCGTACTTTGGCAGTTGAGCGAATACATGTCCCCTGTCTTGATAAAGTATTCTTCATTCTGACCCGGGGGTGACAATACCAGTACAAGCAGCACCGGTGGATGCTGAAAAGCAGGGGTATCCGGCAAAGCATGGGCCGCAAGGGAGAAGTATCTGGTCAACGCTGTGGTACAAAAAAGACACTATCGATCGAGGACATAGCAAAAACACCCCGTTTGTTACGCCGTACGCGATGTAACAAACGGGGCGCGATTTTATGGCTTGATGGCGTTACCGACTGCTGGCAGCAGACAGATCATGTGGGCCATCTTTCGAGAGAATAGAACCCACGCTGCAAATGATGAGACAGAGGATGGCGCCAATCACACAGCCGTCAATATCCCAGTGCAAGGGAACTTTTAGGAACATGTCAAAGGCAAAGGAGAAGAAACAGCCAACCAGCATGGCAAGATTGATAGCTTTTGCCTTAGCCTTTTTCCAGAAACATCCAAGGACGAGCGGAAAGAAGACCCCTGCGCCATAGGCGCCGCCGCCAATTTTGAATAGCTCATAAATGGTATCGACATAAAGGGCCATGAAACAAAGCACAACAGCACTTGCTGCGCAGATAATACGGGAAATATTTAGCTTCGTATGCTCCGGCAGCTTGGGAAAGGCGGGGATGACTAAGTCATCCATAACAGTGGAGGCAATCAAAAGGAGATAGGTATCTGCCGTAGTGATCATCAGACTGAACAAAGCCGCAATAAGGAGCCCTTTGATGATTGGCGGAAAGTAAGTAGCAATGAAAAGGGGGGTAAACTGATTCCCGGCTGTTAGATCAGGGAAAATAGTGCCGATGGCAAAACCGGGAATCGCTGTGATCAAACCTGAAATAATCAGTGTGGCGGCCCAGGCAACACCCTGCCCGATATAAGCGTCTTTTACGCTGCGAGCATTAAAGATACGCTGGGAATAGACCGGGTCAGCACCCACAGCAAATGTATAATAAACAGCCCAGCCAATCAGGGTAATTGGTGCCATCTGTGTGGCGGCAATCTGATCTGCCGAAAAGGCCTCTGCCAGGAAATTCAAACTGCCGGCTTCTTTGATGACGGCGAGAGGGAAGACAAATCCAAATCCAATCAGAATGAAAATAGTCTGTATCGAGTCGGTCATAGCGACGCCCCACAGCCCGCTGACAATAGTGAACAAAACAACGGCTATGGCAACAATCCACGTGCCGGTTTCGATGCTGCAGACACCGAGGGTATTCAAGATAGTGCCCATGGTAAGCAGATTTCCTGCGCAGGTGGAGATGGCGATTACCAGAACACAGTAGGAGCAGATTTTACGGGTTCTGGCATTGTATCGCTTTTCCAGAAAACCGGGAATAGAGGTAGCGTTGGAGGAGCGTAGCCGCCGGATCATTGGGAACAAAGCCAGCCAGCCGACCCACCAGAACAAGCCGGCAATCAGTCCAGATACACCGGACTCATAAATCACATCGTACTTGGAAATGACTGAATAGGCTCCCATACAAGTGGCAATAGTAGAACCCGCTACCATTTTCCAGGACAAGCTCTGGTTTGCACTGGTAAAATCTCTGGCGTTTTTGACACGTTTCCCGACAAAAATGCCAATTCCGACCAGGGCTATCATATATGCGGCAAAGACAAAGAGATCCAAGCCGCTCATGTAGTCTAATATCTTCATACGGCTTTCGTGAACATCCTTTCTATGATACGCCGGGGAAAAAGGTCATAAAGGAGAGACAATCAGCGGATGCGCTTCCCTCCTGCAATCACATGGATGGGTTTTGCATACATGACCTCGATATTGTCAACCGGATCGCCATTGACGACAATCAGGTCTGCGCACTTGCCAGTCTTTACGGTGCCAATTTTGTTATCCAGCATCAGCAGTTTGGCGCTGTTGATGGTCAACTGCTTCAGGATATCCAAGTTGCTGAATCCAAGATCATCCTTCCGAGTGCGCATCTCGATGTAGGGATCATTCTGATAAGTATTTAGTGCTATGTCGGTGCCCCAGCCAATCAGAATGTTGTGGTGATAGGCGTTTCGGATGCAGTCAAACACGGTTTTGGTAATATCACGGAAGCGGATAGCGGCAGGGGTAAGCTGTCCAGAACTGGGGTGAGCCATCGCATGCAAAATGCCTACGGTAGGCACAATGCCCACATCAGTACGACCATCCATATACTGCAGTGTCTCCTCACTAATAAAGCTGGCGTGCTCGATGGTCCGCACGCCGGCACGGACCGCCATATCGATAGTAGTGCTGCCGTGGGCATGGATAGCAACATACATATGGCGACAGGAAGTAACTTTTACAGCCTCCCGAATTTCATCTTCCTCGATGGTGCGGTTATGGGGGTCATTGTCAATCATAAGGAGGGATCCGCTGCCGTACAGTTTGATAAAGTCAGATCCGTATGTAATATTTTCTCGTACACGGCGGCGGGTCTCCTCCGGACCGGAAATACGAACGTGGTTCTGGGCGCAGTTATATGAACCTACATCACCGGGATTGAGCGTCGGCCCGGCGCAAATGATTCTTGGCCCCACAATATACCCATCTTTTATAGCGTCGCGGATAGCTTCCGATGCGCAGCAGTTGTTGTCGCCAGCATCCCGGATCGTGGTGTATCCGTTATCCAGCATGAAGTTTGCATACCGCATCTCAGGAAACACACGCCAGCAATCGCGCATATGAGTTGACCAAGTGGAATCATGCTGCCAATGCAGATGGAGATGGGCATCAATTAGTCCAGGCATAACGGTCTTATGTTCCATATCCCATTCACTGCAGCATCCCTCGAATAATGAGCCGCAGGGCTTGATATCGGCAATCAGTCCGTCAGCGATAAGAATATCCGCCTCTGAAAGATCCGTTCCCTCTGTTAAAGCAGGTACCAGACGGCAGTTTCGCAAAATGACGTTATCCACAATAATTGCTCCCTTCCAAACGAATAACCCGCACAGCATGCGGTGGATAATAGAATGATTATACATAATTTGATGTATGGTTGCGATGTAAATAAATCATATTATTTTAGAAATAAAATGTGTGCGGCAAACACTACGCATGTAAATCGGGCTGACCCGCGAAGGAGGAGAACCGGTAATATATAGCAGATACAATAAATTGTCGGATTGGTGGATTTACTGCACATTGAGTTTGGGCGTGGAAATCAATACAATTACATAAAAAAGTACGATGCAGCGCTGTATTGGGGGGAGGGAATTAAATGGAGGAGGATAAAATGGTCAGGCCTTATACTATTTGTTACCTGAATTGTAGTGCTGATGGTCGGATTGATGGAGAATTTTTCCGCGCCCCAGAGTCCCAGGAACCTACGGCAATCTTCCGGCGGAGGTGGCTGGATATGCAGGCAGATGCCATCATATACGGCGCTGTTACAATGGCACAGTTTGCCGGAGGAATGGCAGCGGGTCCGAATTCCCCCTGGATGTGCGAGCGGGAGATATTTCCCAAAACAGACTTCGTTGCCCCTTGCCGGGTGAGTCACTACTATGTTGCTGTCAATATCCGTGGTACCATCTGCTACGACTCACCGTATATAGACAAAAAAGGGAGAGGGGAGCACGGCATCATTCATGTGCTGACGGAGGATGTCTCCGACAGCTATGTTGCCTACTTGCACCGCCTGGGAATCTCCTATATCTTCTGTGGAAAGAAGGCACTTGAGGCGGGCACCATGATGGACAAACTATACCGCCTGTTTGGAATTAAAAAGGCGATTGTTTCCGGCGGGGCATATGCCGATTGGTCCCTTTTGGAAAAAGGCCTCATTGACGAGGTGATCCTGCTGCTCAACCCTGTTGTGGACGGGAACCCATCTGCCCACCCTGTTTTTATGCGCTCTCCCGGCATGGAGGCAAAAGCTGTCGGCCTGGAACTGGTAGAGGTGGAAGTTGTGGCAGGCGGTGGTGTCTTTCTTACCTATCGCCCCAAAAATACGGTGAAAGGGTTTCAATAAGAAAGCTGTGTATCTTTTCCTGTATAGCCGCAGAAAGGGGCTTTAACAGAATATCAGATAAAAGGAGGACAGCACGTTATGAAAATTGGGGTAGTACATACCTCGTCCAATAACGCTATGCCGTTGCTGGAACTGGCCAGAGAGACCCATCCTGATGTCAAACTGATTAATTTTGTGGATGAGGCGCTGTGGGAACATGTTTTGGCCTCCGGAGGGACCATGACGAAAAAGTGCCGTGACATTCTTGCAGCAGATTTCAACAGGCTGGCAGACGCCGGCTGTGATGCAGCGGGACTGCTGTGTTCCCTTGTCAAGGAGGGAATCGACGATGTACGTGTTCAGGTCCCCATCCCTATTATCATCTATGATGATGCGGCGGCAGAGCGGGCGGTGGCAGTAACACCGGACGGAGGACGGATTGCTGTCGCCGCAATGAAGCAGACCCCGCTGCCCCTTGGGGCCCAGGCCGTGCAGCAGGCCAGCAAACGGGCACAGAAAACCATTCTGGTCGATCAAATCTGTGTAACTCCTCAGGCGTACAGTTCTCCGGCTGCCTGTGGCGGTTTCACTGAGGACGATGTATTTATCGCGTGGCTGAAGACACACCAGGACGCATATTCTGCGTTTGTCATCCCGCAAGTACCCCTCTCAAGGATCATGCCCAGGATCCGGGACATGACGACACCGATGTTTGACAGCATGGGGCCGTTCCTTGACAGACTGACAAAGGACCCCTGGGGCGGATTTGAGGGAACGATGACAAGCGCGCAGCGGGTGGCAACCGTGTAAGCAATACTTCAGTTTATGAGGATTCATATGATTAAAAAGGAGGAAATTCAATGCTTGTACTGCGTAATTGTCAGCTGGTATCCTTGCTGACTGAAGGAACAGAACTTAAGAAGGCAGATATTGCCATTGAGGCCGGAAAAATTCTGAAAATCGCTCCCTGTGGCACAAATTTTGAGGAGGAAACAGAGGAATTGAATGTAGACGGCAAGTATGTCATGCCGGGAATGATCGACATGCATACTCATCTGCGTAGCCGTGGGGGCTTCGTCGGCGATGATGTACGCTCTGATCCGCTGAAGCCTTGCTCCGTTACGCTGGATGAATTGATGTTTGCCCAGTGGTACCTGGAGCATGGATATACGACGGTGCGGGATGTGGGAGACAACATTGCCGGCCCGGCCATTGCCTTGCGGGATCATATTGCGGCGGGGTGGATCAAGGGGCCGCGGCTGTTTTGCTCTGGCCCCACCATTCAGCCCAGTACAATCGGAACGGACGCGGCCTGGAGCTACCCCAACCACTATGATGTGAATGATCCCTATGAGATGCGCAACCGTGTCCGGTATATCCTGATGAAGGGTGCTGATTTTATTAAGCTCTATGGCAGCGGATCCATGATGACAGAGGGGAACAATCCGGGTGCTATGATCATGGCCAAGGATGAGATGGAAGCGGCTGTCATGACGGCAAAGATGAACGGCACCTATTGCGCCATCCACGCTCACGGAGCAGAAACCTGCGATGTGGCGGCCCGCGTCGGTGTACGGACGATTGAGCACGCCAGCTTCATTGAGCCGGAGACATTGGAATACCTTCAGACCAAAACGGCAGAGGGACATGGCCTGGTTCTTACAGCCGCAATTTTTGCAGACGTACTGTCTGTTGGAAGCAAGAAGGAATCCCTCCGGAAAATTGTCTTTGAAAAACTGAGAAAAGTGCGGGATTATGATGTCTTGATCGGTTGGGGCACTGATACCAGCATGTTCTTCTATAGAGATCACCCGTTTGCGGAGTTTGAAATCCGCCGCAGAGAACTGGGTTTTACTAATGAGGAACTTCTGCGGCAGGTCACCATCAACTGCGCAAAACTTATGGGGCAGGAGAGTAAGATCGGTACCATCAAGGAAGGGAAGTATGCAGATCTGCTTGTACTTGAGGCGGATCCGCTGCAGTACTTAGAAGTTTTGGGAAGCAAGCCGTACCATGTGATCAAAAACGGCGAACTGATTCATTGAGGAATGTAAGCGGAGAGAGGTGTGGACCCATGTTATATAAGAAGTTTCAGGACATTCAGATTTCTACGTTGGGGTTGGGATCTCTGCGCTTTCCTCTGGAGGAGGGGAGCAAAACCCGGATTGACCGGAGCGCGGCACAGGAGGTGATTGACTGCGCACTGGGCAATGGCATCAACTATGTTGATACAGCCTATACCTACAATAAGGGCGATGCAGAAGTATTTCTGGGCGAGGCCCTGAAAAGCCACCCCAGAGACAGCTATCTGCTGGCGTCAAAGTTTTATGTCAAGGTGACAAAGGATATCCGCAGTGTATTTGAAGAGCAGTTGCGCCGGTGCCAGACAGATTATTTTGACTTTTATCTCTTCCACAGTCTGGACGAGAAATGTATTGATTTATATACAGATCAGGAGCTGGACTACCTCGGCTATCTTCAGGAACAGAAGAAGAACGGCCGGATCCGGTATCTGGGCTTCTCCTCCCATGCCCAGCCTGATACGCTGGAGCGATTCCTACAGTGGTTCCCCGGCTTCGACATGGCCCAGATTCAGGCCAACTATTTAGACTGGAAAATACTGGATGCCAAAAAGCAGTATGAAATCCTGGAGAAATACGGGATCCCTACCTGGATCATGGAGCCACTCAAGGGTGGCAGGCTGGTGAATTTAAGCCCTGATGCCGCTGCGATCTTGAAAGAAGCGGAGCCGGAGGCTTCCCTGGCATCTTGGAGTTTCCGTTTCTTAATGGGACAGCCCAATATTCAGACGGTGCTCAGCGGAATGTCTACAGTTGAGCAAGTGGAGGAAAATGTCCGAATCTTCTCTGAGATGAAGCCTTTAAATGAGGAGGAACTTAAGATCCTGCAGAAGGCAGCTGATATATTTGTCAAGAAGATGGGCGTTCCCTGCTCGGCCTGCCGGTATTGCTGCGAAACCTGTCCTGCTGGACTGGATATTCCTCAACTGATAAAAGGATATAATGAGTACTGCATTAGCGGCGAGACCTGGAAGGTGTCCGGAGCGCACTCTTTTTCAAAGGGACCTTCTGCGTGCTTGGGTTGCGGCGCCTGCGAGAGACACTGCCCCCAGAGAATCCATATCCCGGAAATTATGCGCCGTTTTGCCGAGGTCCTGTAAGATATCATGTTCCGGCCCCACTTGTTCTCGGGACGGATGACGGTGCCGCAATGTATGCGCCTGAAAAGCGTACGACAGCGGAAGTATGGAGCAGGGGGCAATCGATCTGTATTGAAGCGTCCTTCCCGCCGGAAATAGAACCTGATAGTATTTAAATGAGGTGATTAATATGAAAAGCGGTACACGCGATTGGAATGCTTCCGGTTGGAAAGATGGCGACCTGCTAAAAGTAGAACCAGATGATTTCAATGATGTGCGGCCGGGTGTCCCGTATGGAACGCTGGAATATCTGAAATTTCCTTCCACAACAGTAGGGAAAGATCGGGATGTTGTGGTGTGGCTACCGCCGGAGTATGACGGCAAAAAGTGCTTCCCGGTCCTATATTTGTTCCATGGCCTTGCCAAAGACCAGACGATGTGGGCCAGCCAAGGGAATGCAGATTTGATTCTTGGTAATATGATTGCTTCTGGCGAGGCAGTTAATATGATCCTTGTTATGCCGAATTGCCGGGCCAGGAAGAACGATGCCCGCCATCCGGTCGACGAATGGAGTGAGGAGCATTCCATCGCCTATCTCAACTTCGCGCAGGAGCTGAAGCTGGACCTCATGCCATTTATTGAGAGCCGGTACGCTGTGGCATTGGGACGGAAGAATACGGCGATTGCCGGCTATTCCATGGGCGGCCGTGTGGCCTTGCATACTGGTATTTTGCTGCAGGATAAAGTGGGTTACATCGGGACGATTTGTCCGGCTCCCGGCCTCTTTGACAGCCAATCGGAGGACAGCCTGTCTAAGAAGGGCGCCTTTCATACGGAGGATGAACTCCGCCTTCGTCCTGAGTTTGTAAACGATACCTATATGGCCATTTTTGCCGGCAAGGATGACGAGTCTGTTCATGATACGCCGGAACAGTACCATAATGTCCTGGTTCAAAACGGTTGCCCCCATGAGGCGTTCTGGCTTACTGGCGGCCATTCCTTCAGTCAGGTTGCAACCCGTGCGCTTTATCGGTTTGCACAGAAGATTTTCAAATAAGTGCGGCCTCTGGCAAAAGAGACCGGCTATTCCGGAGAATTGGCAAATAGCGAAAAGGCGCCAC
>ENA-OURU01001244-OURU01001244.1-human-gut-metagenome-genome-assembly--contig:-NODE-1244-length-33078-cov-6.503376_pt1 | contig 33078 bp, 30 predicted proteins | sample MGYA00242137_ERZ509064 | MGnify/ENA primary metagenome ERZ509064 (study PRJEB26280, sample SAMEA2338777) | human gut metagenome | biome: human gut; feature: human-associated habitat; material: faeces...
GCGGCCGCGGCGGTGGCTTTGGCGGCCGGCGCTGATAGTCTGCAAGGCAGATCATGGCATAAAATAAGCGGGAGCTTCGTGAAACTGTTGCGGAGCCCCCGCTTTTTTCCTGCCGCTGTATTTTGCCGTAGCTGGTCTTTCTTTATTGAAAATGACAATAATAAAGGGAAACCGAAAGAGGAAATGAGGCGAAATTACCACTTGACGGAAAGAGCAAAGTGTCGTACACTATGAACAATCTCAGACAAAAGGCAGCGAAGAGAAGAGTAAGCGAAGAGGTACGCCACAGAGAGCCCGGTTGGTGGAAAAGGGCGCGGAGGACTTTGCTGAACATGGTCTCGGAGCCGCGCACCGACTGCGGGGAAGTCCGCATAGGCCGCGACGGGAGCGCCCGTTACAGCGCCAGGGTATGTCAGTACCCGTGAGGCCTATGCTGTGAGGCACAGGCGAACCAAGGTGGTACCACGATGTTTTATTGCGTCGTCCTTGATGAACATTCATCAGGGACGGCGTTTTTTGTTGCGTACGTAAGGAAGGAGAGCGACTATGGCGGAACCGATCATCCGCTTGACCGGCCTCACCAAGCACTTCGGCGGCGGTGAGAACGAGGTAGCGGCTTTAAATGATATCAGCATTGAGATACAGCGGGGAGAAATCTTCGGTGTGATCGGCCTGAGCGGCGCGGGAAAGAGTACGTTGGTGCGGTGCATCAACCTGCTGGAGCGGCCCACCTCCGGCAGCGTTGTGGTAGACGGCAAAGAGATGACCGACCTGAATCCCAAGGAGCTGCGGCAGGCCCGGAAATCCATCGGTATGATCTTCCAGAGCTTCAATCTGCTCATGCAGCGTACAGCCTTGGATAACATCTGCTTTCCCATGGAGCTGGCGGGGAAAAGCCGTAAAGAGGCAGTGGCGAGAGCCCGGGAGCTGCTGGAGATCGTAGATCTTGCCAGCAAGGAGAAGGCCTATCCGGCCCAGCTCTCCGGAGGACAGAAGCAGCGTATCGCCATTGCCCGGACGCTGGCTATGGACCCGCAGGTGCTGCTGTGCGACGAGGCCACCTCTGCCCTGGACCCCAAGACCACCCGGGATATCCTGCGGCTGATCCAGGATATCAACAAGCGGCTGGGGATCACGGTGGTGGTCATCACCCACGAGATGAAGGTCATCGAGGAGATCTGCTCCCGGGTGGCCATTCTGGACCACGGCAATCTGGCGGAGACCGGCACCGTGGAGGAAGTGTTCGCCAATCCCAAGAGTGAGGCGGGGCGGCGGCTGGTGTATCCTGACGGCGTGCCCTACGAGGTCCTTCGCCATGAGGCTGGAACTGCCCGGGTGATCCGGGTGGCCTTCAACGGCGGGACTGCCTATCAGCCCCTGATCGCCTCCCTTGCCATTGACTGCGGCGTGAAGGCCAACATTTTGGGAGCGGATACCCGGAATATTGATGGCCGGGCCTTTGGTACCATGCTGCTGGGCCTGCCGGAGGACGAGTCCCAAATCGCAAAGGCTTTGGCCTATATCAGAAGCCAGAAGGATATTACGGTAGAGGAGGTGCCCGATTACCATGAGTGAGAAGCTGATTGAACTGCTGATGTCCTGGGGGATACCGGAGCGGACGGCTACCTCCCAGATCGAGTATCTGGTGGGTTCCACCATTCCCTTTGCCATCTGGGAGACGGTGTACACCACGGTGCTGGCCACGCTCTTTGCTTATGTGATCGGTCTGCCCCTGGGGATCATCCTGGTCACCGGAGAGCGGGATGGGATCCGCCCCTTGCCTCCGGTGCTGATGAAAATCCTCAATACCGTTGTAAATCTTCTGCGGAGCGTCCCCTTCCTGATCCTGATGGTGTGCGTCAAACCTCTGTCCCGGCTGATTCTGGGCACTTCCATTGGAACGGTGGCCTCCATTGTCCCTCTGACCCTGGCGGCGGCCCCCTTTGTGGCCCGCGTGGTGGAGAGTTCCCTGCGTGAGATGGACCGGGGCGTCATCGAGGCCTCCCAGTCCATGGGGTGCTCCCCCTGGCAGATCGTCACCAAGGTGATGCTGCCTGAGTGCCGGCCCTCCCTGATCACCGGCCTCACCACCGCCAGCATCACCATCCTCAGCTACGGCGCTATGGCCGGTACCATCGGTGGCGGCGGCCTGGGCGCCATGGCACTGCTCCGGGGCTACGGCCGACAGGAGACTGTGGTGCTGTACGTAGCGGTGATCTTCCTGGTGATCCTGGTGCAGATCATTCAATCCATCGGTACCGCTGTGGCTGTGAAAACAGACCGGCGTATCCAACATACCCAAACCAAAAGGAGAAAAGGAAAATGAAAAGAAGACTGATTGTACTTGCTCTTGCCCTGTGCCTTGTGCTGGGCCTTGCTGCCTGCGGCGGCAACAACACTGCCAACAACGGTGCCGCCAATAACAGCACTGCTGGCAATAACACGGCAGATAACGCTTCTGACAGCGGAGATACTGCTGACGGAAAAGTCATTACCGTAGGCGCCACCCCCGCTCCCCATGCGGAGATCCTGGAGGTCGCAAAGGAAGTGTTGGCGGAAGAGGGCTACACCCTGGATATCGTGGAGTTTGACGATTACATCATGCCTAATGATGCCGTGGAAGAGGGTGAGCTGGATGCCAACTACTTCCAGCACATCACCTACATGAACCAGTTCAATGAGGATAACGGCTACCACCTGGTCAGCGTGGGCAGCATCCACTATGAGCCTTTCGGCCTCTATGCCGGTAAGACTGCCTCCATTGAGGAACTGGCTGACGGCGCTCAGGTCGCTATTCCCAACGATGCCACCAACGGCGGCCGCGCTCTGCTGCTGCTGGAGCAGGAGGGCCTTATCACCCTGAAGGAGGGTGCCGGTATCACTGCCACTGTCAACGACATCGTGGATAACCCCAAGAACCTGGAGATCGTGGAGCTGGAGGCCCGTCTGCTGCCTGACTCCCTGAAGGATGTGGATCTGGCGGTCATCAACGGCAACTACGCCATTGATGCGGGTCTGAAGATTTCTGATGCCCTGGCCATCGAGTCTGCTGAGGGTGAGGCGGCTACCGCCTATGCCAATGTCCTCACTGTCAAGGAGGGCAACGAGAACGACGAGGGCGTTCAGGCTCTGCTGGCGGCTCTGGAGTCCGACGAGGTCAGAACCTTCATTGAGGAGACCTATGACGGCGCTGTGGTGCCCCTGTTTTGATTTGACGATATAAGAGAATAAAACACCACGTCCGGAAGCTGTCGGCTTCCGGACGTGGTGTTTTTGTGTTGTTTACTCCTCTTTGAGGAAAGTGATGGAAGCATCTGCGGGCAGCGCCAGACGGCACTCCGCCTCCACACATTTGATGATGCCATTGATGGCGGGACAGGCGGCATGGCCGGGGAAATGTTCTGCGGCATAGTCATAAAACGGTCCCTGGCCGGGCTTTACGAGACACAGCTCAAAGGCGTCAAAGGTGTCTCCCAAAGCGTCCATCATTTTCTGAATGGCCTCGCAGCCGGAGACGACTTTTACCGTCACCTCCATCTGATCCTCCGAGGAGGCGGTCACTGTGGTGGGCAGATTGCAGATACCGGGCTGGATGCGGACTTTTGTCATAATAGGCTTCTCCTTCTCCGGGCTGCGGACAGCCTGGTGTTTGTCCCATCCAGTTTACGGCTTTGCGGCAGAAAACGCAAGTCCCTGCAAGGAAATTCAGCTTTCCATATGCTTGCCCAGGAAAGCGGCGATGGTCTGGGCCAACTTATACTCGGTTTCTCCGGTGACTTGGGGCTCACCGTCCTCAATGAACAGTACCAGGCCCAGGACATCTCCTTCAGAGATGATAGGGGCAGCTACAGCGGCGGCGTATTTATCTCCGGACTCCGTAACAAAGACCCGGCGGTCGTCACCGCTGTGCTGATAGATCTTACGGTCCTCCATGATCTGCTCCAGCTGAGGGCTGATCCGTTTGCCCAGCAATTCTCGCTTGCCGCTGCCGGCCACAGCGATGACAGAGTCCCGGTCGGTGACTGCGGTAGTGGCACCGCAGCTTTTGGAAAGTGTTTCGCAGAACTGAGCGGCAAAGTCATCCAGGCCGCCCATCAGGGAATACTTTTTAAAGATCACCTCTCCATCGCGGCTGGTGTAGATCTCCAGCGGGTCGCCGTCACTGATAACATTGGCATGGAACACCTTGTCCGGATGCTGCTTTGCCTCCTGGACGATAGTGACAGGTGAGATATGCCCCATGCCCTGCTTAAAATTTGCGGCAGCCTCCCCGCAGAGAGCGTCGATCGCCTGCTCCTCCTCCGGCGGCAAGGTCCCGCAGCGCAGAAGGCTATCGATGTCTGCCTTCAGCTGCAGCTCCAGGTGGTCCTCATAGACCTTGATTTTCTCGATGATCAGCTGCAGATCCTGCCGGTCCAGACGGGGCTTCTGCAGGATATCCGCAAACACCTCCATAGCGGTCTTGGCGGCGCGGTTGACCTGGAGAATGGTATTACGTTTGTCTGTGACCATGCGCTGCTGGTTTTGGAGGCCCTCAATCCGCTCCATCAGGTCTGCCTCCAGCTCGTCGTAGGTCTCCTCCAGCAGTGCTTCCTGGTCCGGGTGCTTTATTAGATCTCGCACCCGCTGCCGCTTGGTAGCCTTCAGCTCCTCCTGAAGTCCTGCGAGGACATCGTCCAGGTTGGCGGCGCTGCGCTCCGTTTCCGCGACGTCCTCCCGCTCCCGGGCCAGATCGGCGTTGAGCTGTTCCAGCATGGCAGCGGAGTTGTCTTTGATCCGCCGGACGTAGATTTTGATGAGCTCGTCCAGCTGATCCACCCGGATATGGTGGCTGGTGCAGCCGGAGCGGCCCCGGCGGTGGTAGGTGCCGCAAGTGTAGGCGGGACGCAGGTCGCTGCGGCTCATGGCGAACATGGGGGAGCCGCAGTCCCCGCACACCAGGAGCCCGGAGTAAACGTTGTCGTTCTTTTTCTGCCCACGGTAGTGGGATAGAGTACGCTGCTGCCGGAGAGAGCGGGTGGTGGCGAAGGTGCGGTAGTCGATGATGGGCTGGTGGTGGTTCTCGATAACGATCTGCTCCATGGCATCCCGTTTTATGTCCCGGCCGTTGATTTTGGACCGGGTATACTTTCCCTGGCGGAGGGTGCCGATGTAGAAGTCGTTGTCCAGGATTCCCTGGACGGAGACAATGGACCAGGCCGGTTTTACCGTCCGCCGGAACTCCTCGCCGGCGGCCTCCCGGCGTAGCTGTTCCGACATCCGGGGTGTGGGAACTTTCTGATCGGTGAGGTGGTTGGCAATCTTTTTGTAGCCCCAGCCGTCATTGTAAAAGGCAAAGATCTGCCGTACGATGTCCGCCTCGGTGGGAATCACCTCAAACTGCTTCTGCTTGTTGAGGAGGTAGCCGTAGGGAGCAGCGCACAGCCACTGGCCGTCCTGCTGGCGGCGGCGGACCACGGAGCGCACCTTCTTGCTGGTGTCAGTGACCGGCATCTCGTTGATGAGAAACTGAAACTGGATCTTCAGCCAGTCGTCGTCGTTGGGGAAGTCGATGTTGTCCCCGATGGAGATGATCCGGACCCCTGCATCCCGCAGATCTTCCAGTTCCACCAGCCCACGGCTGTTGCGCCGGGAAAAACGGGAGAAATCCTTGACGATGAGGATGTCGTAGCGGTGGGTCATGAGCCCTCGCCGCATGGCCTGGTAGCCCTCCCGCTGCTCAAAGGTGTAGCCGGAGCGGTCCCGGTCCTCATAGAAGGTGAGAGCGCTGCCGGGGAACTTGTGTTTGACAAAGTCCTCTATAATGGCTTTTTGGTTTTCGATAGAGGTGTTGTCCCGATCCAGTTCTTCATCCACGGAAATGCGGCAGTAGCCCGTAATATCAAACCGTTCTGTCAATAGGATGTCATCTCCTTTCTTCGCATTATCTGATATTGTATAGAAGGGCGGATAGAAAGACAATGGAAATTGCAGGGGAGCAGGGGGAAGAGAAAATGGATTCCTCTTCCCCCTGCATTTTGATGGACTATACCTGCTGCAGTCCGCCTTTTTTCACCTGGTTGGCCGCTGCTTTTTCCTGGTTGCAGGTAAGCAGGGCGGAGGTGAGGTCCTGCAGCTCCTCATTTCCGGAGAAAAAGACCGCTACAGATAGGTCGGCTTTTTTGCCCTTGTGGTAAAGATTCTTGATTTGCTCTTGGACCCTCTGGTCAAACTGATCCTGAGTTGGGACCCATATTTCCATCAATTTCCGATTCTGCTGTATATAGACTTCCAATAGCTGATCTGCCTCCCGAAGCCGAGGGGGACCCTGCGGCTATTTTGCGGAACTTATATACATGATTTTGCCCTGTTTTGTAGGAATTAGACACTTCCTTTGTCATGTGCGATTCGTTGCATTATATCTTACGAAGAATCCCTAAAACGAGATCAGGCGCACAGGGAAATCAACAGCTTATGAGCTTTTCCTTGCACTGCTAACCAGTATTCTATGCTATGGCAAAGACATCGTGAAGAGCAGAAAGTTCCACTTTGTGGAGAGATGTGGGTAGGCGGCTCTCTAGAAGAATGAGGACTTCCTTCGGGGGAGAGTAAGCTTTCCAAAGACGCAGACTCTGGATCTCAAAGGAAATTACGTAACTGCATGGCTATCATACCGCAGGATTTTCCGGTATACAGGGAAAACAAAGAGAATGCCCGCGAAAGATGATTCCTCTTTACCCATCTTTCGCGGGCTTTGAAATTATATTATAATAGAGACAAGAAACGGGAGAGGAGACGTGTGCTATGGGAAAGAAGCAACTTCGGCTGTGCCAGCTGACGACGCCCTTTGAATCCGATGGTGCCAATGCCTGGGAGGTCTATCCCCGCCCCCAGATGCGGCGAGTGTCCTACCAGTCCCTGTGTGGCCTGTGGCAGTTGACGGTTATCCGGGGGAAGAACCGGGAAAAATTGGGGGAAATTCAGGTACCCTTTCCGCCGGAATCCCGGATCTCCGGGATTTTCCGCCAGATGGCACCGGGAGAGCAGTACCGCTATGAGAGGACTTTCCGCCTGCAAGAACCTGTCCGGGATGGACGTATCCTGCTGCACTTTGGGGCGGTGGACCAGTACGCCAGAGTGTTTTTGAACGGACAGGCTGTAGGGGAACATACGGGTGGCTACTTGCCTTTTACCCTGGATGTGACAACGGTGGTAACAGAGGGAGAGAATGCTCTCGCTGTGGAGGTGGAGGACCCTCTGGATACAGAACTTCCTTACGGCAAACAGCGTCGGGATCGGGGTGGCATGTGGTATACTCCCATTAGCGGTATCTGGCAGCCGGTGTGGCTGGAGCGAGTGCCGAAGAACTACGTGCGCTCCCTGCGCCTGACACCGGGGCTGGACCATGTGGTGGTGGAAACGGAAGGTGGCACGGCGGAAAAATGCCTGACCCTACACCTGCTGGAGGGAGAACGGCAGTACTGCTATACTGGGGATACCACCGTGATCCATCTGGAGGATACTATCCTCTGGACGCCGGAAAATCCTCACTTATACTACTTCACGCTCCAGGCGGGGGAGGATGTGATCGAATCTTACTTTGCGCTGCGTACCATCACCGTGGAAGCCCGAGGTGACCGGTCCTACATCTGCCTGAACGGTGAACCATTGTTCCTTCACGGGCTTCTGGACCAAGGGTATTACAGCGATGGGATTTACCTGCCGGCCAGTCCTGAGGGATACCGTTGGGACATTCTGACTATGAAACGCCTAGGCTTTAATTTACTGCGCAAGCACATCAAGATCGAGTCGGATTTGTTCTATTACTACTGCGACTTATACGGGATGATTGTGTGGCAGGATATGGTTAATGCCGGAGCGTACAGTTTCCTCATAGATACGGCGTTACCCACTCTAGGAATCAAGCGGGGAGTGGAGCACAAGCCATCTCCCAGGCGTAGGAAGTACTTTGAGTCCTCCGCACGGGAGACGGTGGAGCTCCTTTATAACCATCCCTGCGTGTGCTGCTACACCATCTTCAATGAGGGATGGGGGCAGTACGAGGGGGGACGCCTCTACCGGGAACTGAAGGCTCTGGATTCCAGTCGGATCTGGGACACAGCATCGGGATGGTTTACTGAGGAGGAGAGCGATGTGACCAGCGAGCACGTCTACTTCCGAAGGCTGCGTTTTAAAGCACGGCCGGATCGTCCCCTGGTGCTGTCGGAGTTCGGAGGCTATTCCTGCAAGATTCCCGGCCATGCCTTCAACCTGGACAAGACCTACGGCTACAAGAACTTTGAAGATCTGCCATCTTTCCAGGCCGGACTGGAACGACTGTACCGAGAGGAAGTTATGGCTGCCATTGCCGAGGGGCTGTGTGCCACGATACTCACTCAGGTGAGCGACGTGGAAGACGAGACCAATGGCCTTGTTACCTACGATCGCCGGGTTGTGAAGGTGGAAGAGGGCTCAATGGCTGCCCTGGCCGCGGATCTGCATGCTGTTTTTTCTAGGCGGATATCGGAGGAACGGTGGGAATCGATTGGCGGCTTTCTGTGACCATAGGTTGAGGGTGTTCCAGACGTACTGGAACCGGTGGCTGAAGGAGAACAGCCTAGGTCTGATGCTGCGGAGAAAAGAGCAGGGATCAAAAAAATGTAGAGGGAGCGCCGCTCAGCGGCGCTCCCTGTTTTTTGTTCCTTTGGCCCTTATGAGAACCCGAAAGATGGTGCGGATGATTATTCCAGGCAAGTTTTTCATGCAATTTATTTGGTATGTATGCAATTTGGAGTAATCTGTTACCCTCCAATTATCTGCAGTTCTGGATTCAATGAATATTTCCTGGCGGGTCAATGAGGTCGTTTAGAATACGGATAAACTGGAACTGCAGCCGATTTATCAAATCAAACGGGTCTTGCTGATAGAGCTCGGAAATTTTCTTTTTCCGCTGCAGGACAGTGTTTTTATGGATATACATCTTTTTGGCTACAAGGTTCGTATCCAAATCACACTCCAATAAAACTCGATAGGTTTCTTCAAGACAGCTGTTGGTGTTTTTATCGTAAGTTCGCAACGGCTCCAATAATTCTGCTTCTAGTTGTTGACAAACTGACTCCATACCTTGGATTGAATGCCGCATAAAGCGGTAAACCGGCAATTCATTGCTGAAAACAATTCGCGGTTTCTTATAGATTCGATTGGAAATAGATATTGCGGTGAGAGCACTTTCATAACTGGCTTTTATTTCAGAAAAATGCTGACAATAACTGCCAATTCCCACAGAAGCTTTTAGCTGAGTATGCTCTTGGAGGGATTCATAGATTTGTTTTCCGATATGCTCCAGCCGAGCATGAGTTCTCTCCCGGGGTAAATTCTCTGTGAACAAGATAACATACTTGTCACTAATATTACAGCCGATGCTCTCTGGTGAAATCCGCCGGATCAAAGTTTCAATATGTCCCATGAACTCTTGTTTGAGCGTTTGGATTTTTTGTTCATCGAGTTGAGATGCGAGACTTTCAAATCCGAAAATATCCACAACGATCACTGCATGGGTGTGAATGAGATTGTGCCCTACCGAAGAACTTCTGTTGAGCATAAGTTGTTCATTTGAGCAATAGTTGTGAATCAAATCATCAATGTACTCAGTTAAGAGCCTTGTTCTATACTCAAAGACATCTGTCTTATTTAGATGCATGATGTACAGTGCGTTCTTGGTTTGGAGAATTGCTGCTTTATCCAGATCAGAAAGCTCATGCTCTTTTTCGATAACAATAACCCCGTAATACAGGATATTACTGTAGAGAGGATATAATAAGAGAGGAGGACCGCTTTGATAGCCTGGAATCATGATTTCTTCGTAAGAATCCATAAAAGCTAGGACGTTTTTACGAATTTGATTCCGAACATAAGTCAAATAATCGTCTGGCAGACCTGCGCGTTCTTCCACTCGCAGATTGTGGTTGAAATAAAGTGTTCGACAGTTGATCAGACGGCTGAGATTCGTAATAATACTATGATTGCTGTGCTGATGCAGCAATAGATCAATAATGGAGTCGTACATTTCGACCTTGTTCCCGAGAACTTTGTTTTTTTGCGTAAGAACAAGAGAGGAAACTACAGAAATAATCGCTGAATAGCCCACATACGGAGGCATAATAATCAACGGCAGGGCGAGACGATTACACTCATCTATCAATCGAGGAGATAACTCCTTGATTACCATCCCAATATGGCAAAGAATCAGGCCACTAGCATTTTGTTCTTTTAGCATTCGTACAGTCTGGATTTGTTCCTCCACGCTATTCATTACAGAATACATGGATGAAACGACTAAGTCACCAGCGGTTGTGAATGCCTGACCTTCTGGGATTTCTATCCAGCTGACCTCCAGTACAGTAACACCTCGGACTTCGTTAATGAGTCCGTTAGTTCCTGCAACAAGTTTCCCGGTTACCAATGGTTCAATTTTTAGGATGTCCTCTACTGTAAAATTCATTATTATCCTGCCTTTTTCCGGTGAGCACTGTTTTCTCCTGCCGCAATGTTTATTAGCACTGTTTACTCTTCCAAAAATGTGTAATGCAATATAGAAAATACTAGCATAACAACCTATACTTATCAAGCAGAAAGTCATTTGCCCAAGGAGTGGATTAAATAAAACAGAGTAAGGAGTGATCGGTTTTGTTGAAGTTTACGATGAAAACGAGAGAGCAGGTCGAGGATTTTGTCCGTGGCGTAACCTTTTATGGTACCGGTGGCGGAGGCTCGTATCAGCGCGGCATTGATCTTCTTATGGACCAGATAGAAAAGGGTCACGAGGTCGGCTGGGTGGAGCCTGAAAGACTGCGGGATGACCAGTACTCCTGCTGCCCCTTCCTGATGGGGTCCCTTGCCGGACCGGATGAAGAGACCAAGCGCGATATGAAAGCTACATATGATTTGGATGCCCCCCATGTGGATGAGACGGAGCGAATGGTTCGAGCTGTCAGAGGATTAGAAGAAAAGATGGGGAAAAAGGTTTCAGCCTTGATTCCTATTGAGCTGGGAGGCGCAAATGCGGCGGCCTGTATATCTGCTGCTGCTGAATTGGGGATTGTGGTGTTGGATGGCGACTATACAGGCAGAGCAATTCCGGAGATTCAGCAGACCACGCCTTTTATTTATGAGCAAAACCTGACGCCGGTCGTAGCTTGTGACGGCTGGGGCGATATGGCCACAATTGAGAGCGCTGTAAATTGGCGCATGGTGGAGCGCATTGGCAAACAGCTTGCCGTTGCAGGGTTTAGTTATAGTGCGCAAGCAGGCTTCTTTGCCGATGGCGTAAATACCAAAAAGGCTCTGATTCATGGCACAATGAGCGACTGCTATGAAGTCGGTAAGGCGCTGCGTTTGGCGGTGGAAGCAGGGTTGGACCCTGCAGATACAATTGCGGAAAAAGTTGGCGGTTGGGTAATCTGTAAAGGCACAGTCACCGGTAAACATGTTGAAGATAAGGATGATTATTACTGGGCAACTCATGATATTACAGGCACTGGTAAATATGAAGGGACAAATCTGAAGGTCTGGCTGAAGAATGAGAACCATATGTGCTGGAAGAACGGGGAAGTGTTTGTTACCAGCCCAGACATGATTCAGATTATTGACAGCAAAACTGGTCAGCCCTATACGAACAATGTTATTGAAGTGGGAATGGAAGTATCTGTAATTGCAATGAAAGCGCGGGATATTTTCCGTACTCCCCGGGGGCTGCTGGCTCTTAGTCCGCGTGCATTTAATTTCGATGTGGACTATATTCCGGTGGAGGAACGCATCAAATAAACCGCAAGCTACCTGCTGCGATTGAGGCAGCGATACAACTTCTTGTTCCATAAGGCGGCAAGCTCTGTCGACATAAATTTGTCGGCAGAGCTTGTCTTTTTTAGTGAGGCTCATGGGAATGCAGCAGTGCAATAAAGTGTGAGCGCCTATTATTTACCATAAAGTAATGTGCAGCGACATACTGCCAAATGAAAAAGAATCTATTATAATTTAAACAACCTTGAATTGTTGATTGCGACCAGTAATTGCTCGGCAGTACAGCCGGTTTTATTTAAAATAACAAAAGGAGAATGGAAACAATGGCTACTATGAGACTTACCAACAGACAGCAGGTTGAGGATTTTGTCCGTGGCTGCACCCTGTTTGCTACAGGCGGTGGCGGACTGCCCAAGAATGGTATCCGTTCTTTGATGGATGAAATCGAAGCTGGACGTAATGTCGGCTGGGTCGATGTTAGTGAGATCAAAGATGATATGATGAGCTGCTGCCCCTTCCTCATGGGTTCCATTGCACCTCATGATGAAGCGACTGTCAAGGAGATGGCGTCATATGATATGACCCCTGAGACCAGTGTCAACCTGGAGGGCGACCGGATGGCCAAAGCTGTTCTTGCACTGCAGGAGTACACCGGTAAGAAGTTTGACGTTATTGTTCCCATTGAACTTGCAGGTGCAAATGCTCCTGCTGCCATGGCGGCGGCATCCAAGCTGGGAATTGTTACTGTGGATGGCGATTATACCGGCCGAGCAATTCCTGAGATCGTGCAGATCACCTATAATTACAACGGCCACTGCCTGACCCCGATCGCTTCTGTAGACGAGTGGGGCAATGAGTGCATCATTAAAAGCGCAATCAATCCCCGCACGGTGGAGCATATCGGTAAGCTGATCAGTGTGGCAGGTTATGGCTTGGCAGGTCAGGCTGGTATGGCACTTGATGGAAAGAATACTCGCGATACGGTTATTGCAGGTACGCTGAGTCAGTCTTACGAAGCAGGTAAGACTATGCGCGAAGCAAAAGAGGCCGGAAAGGATGTTGTTACTGAGCTGCTGGAGAAGTTTGGCGGCTATGAGTTGGGACGCGGTACGATCACCGTTAAGGACGACTATGATGCGGTCGGCTATTATTGGGGAACTGTTACCGTTGATTGTGGGGAGAACGAACTCAAATATTGGTTCAAGAACGAGAACCATGTTGTTTGGAAGAATGGGGAGCCTTATGTCACCAGCCCTGATATCATTGCGGCTGTTGATCTTGAGACTGGTGAGCCTGTTCCCAATCCGCTTTCATATGTGGGGCAGAAGATTGCTCTGATTGCCATGCGCTGCAAGCCTCAGCAGCAGAATGCTACCTTGCTGATGCCTCGGTATTTTGGCTTTGATATTGACCATATCCCTGTTGATGAGGTCATGGGGAAATAAGACAACAGAGATAGCGGTTAATCAGACAAACGATAGGCAGAAAGCAGCGGCACGACTCCCTTCCATCCCCGATTAGGGGGTGGAAGGGGGCCTGCCTTGCAATACAACAAATAGTGAAAGATACGTTATGAAAAGTTTGCAGGAATGTATTGAAAGCCGCCGCAGTATTAGGAATTATCAAGACAGGCCCGTGGATAGAGCCCTGATTCGTGAACTAATTAGAAATGCCTGCATGGCGCCATCCGGGAGCAATATTCAGCCGTGGGAATTTATTGTGGCAGATCATGTGGAATTGGTCCGGGAGATTGTCGCTTTTTCTCCGGGGATTGGATATTATCCGCCGTGTATCTTGATCCTGTGTGTGGACAAAGATCGCGCCTATAAAAAGGGCGGCGTAATGGGCAGAGATCAGCTCAGCGTATTTGATATTGCCATGGCGGCAGAAAACATCATGCTGTCAGCTGTAGATTTCGGTTTGGGGACCTGTGCAATTCGTTCTTTTTCCTCACTGATCCTTCAGAAGTTGCTGAAGATTCCTGAACACATTGTGCCAGAATTGATGATTACTATTGGGTATCCAGCGAAAGATTCCATAAAGCCGCCTAAACGACCGGTTTCTGAGCTTCTTCATTTTAATAGTTGGGGAGATCGAGATGCAGAAGATGTGGTATGACCTTCTGGCATTTTGCAGTACAAGTGCAATAGGGCTTATGGATGAACCGCCTATTTATGGGCCGCTGCGCCTGATTGATTGCATGGCACAGATAATCCGTCTTGGTAAAGAGAGTGGGTTTATTAACAACGATGCTATTTGCGATTTGGAGCGATATATTGAGGAAAATAAGCTGACATGTATGTATGACGAAAGCCGATTCCGTGATGTATTGCAGGAAATTGCTTTGCGTCTGATTGCTGCGGCAGAAAAATAAGTTTATCCTTTTTGAGTTTGTGTTACGACTGATATTCGCAGGGCATGGCTGATATATGCGCCCTGCATTTATTAAAGAAATGGGAATAAAAGCGGAGAAATATCGCTCTGCTGACGGTAATGCAATTTAAATTGTGTTTTTAGCAACTGCATGATCAACAGAGACAAGGGGTGTATACAATGGTACGATATATACTGAAACGTCTTCTGCAGGGCATATTTGTTTTGCTGGGCGTTTCGATTATGATTTTTGTCCTGTCACGTGTGGTCCCCGGTGATCCAGGACGATTGGCACTTGGCCCCCGCGCCACGCAGGAAGCGGTGGATGCGTTGAACGAGCAACTGTACATGGATAAACCATTGCCTGTCCAGTATGCTTACTGGATCCGTGATATTTTTAACGGTGATTTTGGAATCTCCATAGTTACCAAACGATCCGTTAGTCAGGACGTTTCCCAATTTCTTCCGGCAACATTAGAGCTGGTACTGGTTTCCGGAGTGTTTATGGTTTGTGGAGCACTCTTGCTTGGTACGCTGGCAGCTCGATTCAAAGACTCCTTTATTGATGGACTTGTCCGCGTTTTGTCTTATACCGGCATTGCGTTGCCATCTTTTGTCGTTTCTATTTTATTTTTGCTGTTATTTGGCTATATATGGCCGGTCATACCCGTACTGGGGCGGTTGTCAGCTGGAGTTGCGCCACCTGCTGATATTACGGGCCTTTATATTGTTGATGCACTGATTACAGGCAAACCTGCTGTTGCATGGGATGCGTTTCTGCACCTTATTTTGCCTGCGCTGGCCCTGGCTTTTGGCGGTATGTTCCAGGATGCCCGGCTACTCCGTAATGCGTTGACAGAGAATGCAGAAAAAGAATACATGCAGGTTTCCAAGTCTTACGGACTGCCTCGCAATAAACTGATGAACAAGTATCTGATGAAATCATCCTCGGCATCTGTGATTACGGTTATGGGCATGGATTTTGCTGTATTGGTGGGTAACGCTTTCCTGGTGGAAAAGGTATTTAATTGGCCGGGTGTTTCCCGCTATGGCATGAATGCTATGCTGAATAAAGATCTGAACGCAATTTGTGCTGTGGTTTTGATTATTGGATTGGTCTTTTTGGTTGTCAATTTGATTGTGGATTTGATTATTGCCGCGATTGATCCCCGGATTCGGCTTTCATAAGGAGGTCCAGCGAAAAAATGAGCAACATACCTCAAAAAAGTGTAAAAGCCAGAGGTGGTTTTTTAAAGCCATCCACGCGTGAAAATCTCCGTATTTATTGGTACAACTTCCGCAGCAATAAGCTTTCCATCATAGGGCTTATTATTGTTGCTATTTCTGTTTTCCTTGCACTGTTTCCTCAGGCGGTGACCCACTATCCAGAACATGTGAAGGAGTTTGTGGACTTCGCTAACGCAGGACAAGCTCCCAATTCAGTTTATTGGTTTGGTACGGATACGAATGGCCGCGATATTTTTACCCGTGTTATTTACTCTTTCCGCGGTGCGATGCTGATGTCTGTGGTTGTCTTGGCGATTTCGGTTCCGGTAGGTACTGCGCTTGGGCTTATTGCGGGCTATTATCACGGCACAAAGATTGACACGGTAATTATGCGTGTTACGGACGTGTTCCTGTCTATGCCTCCGCTGATTCTCTGTCTTGCTATTGCATCTATGCTGGAATACAACATGATGAACTCCATGCTGGCAATTACGATTATGTGGTGGCCATGGTATACACGTCTTGTTTACAGCAGCACTGTTAGCTTGAGTGAAGAATATTTTGTCAAGGAAGCAGAGCTGATTGGTGCATCGAAGCTCCATATTTTAGTCAAAGAGATTCTTCCAAACTGCCTGTCGCCCATTCTTACCAAAATGGCTCTGGATGTTGGCTGGGTTATTTTGCAGGGCGCCAGTCTGAGTTTTGTCGGACTGGGCGAGCAGCCCCCGGCACCGTCCTTTGGTACAATGATTTCTGATGGTTCCAAATATCTCCCGGATATGTGGTGGATAGCCATTATGCCGGCTCTTGGTATCATTTTCATCATCCTTGGTTTCAATTTCTTTGGAGATGGTATCCGGGATATGTTTGACAGAGGTAAGCAATCATGAGTGAAAAATTATTGGATATTAAAGACCTGTCGGTCTGGTATAAAACCTATCGAGGATATGCCCAAGTTGTCGATAATGTATCTTTCTTCGTAGAAAAAGGAGAAAAGGTGGGGCTTGTTGGCGAGTCCGGCTGTGGAAAGACCACGACCATGAAAGCCATATTGCGTTTGCAGGAGGATGGAAATGCAAGCGTTCAGCCAGGAGCTTCCATACAATTCGATGGGGAAGACGTACTGGGGATGAAAAAACATGCGCTGCTGGAATTACGCCGCAAGAAGATATCCATGATTTCCCAGTCTCCTATGGCGGCGCTAAATCCAGTTTTTACCATTGGGCAGCAAATGCTGGATGTGATAAAATATTCTGGCTATTTTGATAAAAAAGACCGTGCCGGAATGATGGAAGCTGCGCGACAGGCCATTACCAGCGTAATGATTTCCGACCCTGACCGTATCTTGAAATCCTATCCGTACCAGCTTTCCGGAGGTATGCGCCAGAGGATCTGCATTGCAACTTCCTTGGTTACGCCGCGGCAGATGCTGATTGCAGATGAGCCGGGCACGGCACTTGATGTTACTGTTCAGGATCAGATTCACCATCTGCTGAGAAAACTGGTAGAAGAAGACAAGAGATCCTTGATTATGATCACACATAACTTGGGCGTTGTGCGTGAGCTGGTTGATCGGATCTATGTTATGTATGCAGGCAACATTGTTGAGGTTGCTGAGACAAAAAGGCTTTTTAAAAATCCGCTGCATCCATATACGGAAGGCCTCTTTGATTGTGCTCCTCGTCTTGCTGGCGGCGGTATCTCATCTGGTATTTATGGTTACGTACCAGATTACTTTAATCCGCCCAAGGGGTGCCGCTTCTGCACGCGATGCAAATATTGCAAGCCGGAATGTGAGCAGAAGAAGCCGCCCCAGGTGGAAGTTGAACCTGGACACTTTGTAGCCTGTTTCAAATACGTTTAGGCCGCTGCGTTATGCACGGGGCTTGCGAAAGGAATCGTGACAATATGGACCAAGAAATCCTGCGGTTGAAAAATTTAAAAATGTACTTTCCCGCCGGAAAGGATCGCTTTGTCCGTGCCGTTGATGGTGTAGATCTCTATATCAACAAGGGAGACGTGCTCGGAATTGTGGGCGAGTCCGGATCTGGCAAAAGTACCATTGCCTATACCATAATGGGCATGTACCACCAGACGGATGGTGAAATTATATTCAACGGCGAAACAATTACGAAAGACAGCAAGAAGCGCAGTATGCAGTTTCGCAGAACTGCCCAGATTGTTTTTCAGGACCCTGGATCATCTCTGAATCCCTATCAGGATGTGCGTTCCATTTTAAGCCTGCCATTGAAAGTTCATAAAGTGGTTCCACGCAATCAGATCGATGACAAGATCATTGAAATTCTGAATATGGTAGAGCTTCCGGCAGACTTTATGTATAAGTCACCCAACTCGATTGGCGGTGGAGAGCGGCAGCTTGTTTCCATTGCGCGGGCGCTTTGCTGCAATCCGAAGTTTATTATCCTTGATGAACCTACGTCTTCTCTGGACGTGTCCATCCAGGCAAAAATTCTTAATATGCTGATGAAGCTGCGGAAAGAGAATGGGCTGACATATATGTTTATTACCCATGATATGGGTGTTATGCGCAATATCTCTACCCGCGTTGCCATCATGTATTTGGGAAAGCTTTGTGAGGTGGCACCAACAGAGACTTTCTATTCCAATCCCCTTCATCCTTATACCCAGATGCTGCTCTCAGCGATTCCTGTCATTTCGGATGAAGATGAAGCGCTGAAACCGGCTAAAGTGGAATGTACGGGAGAGATTCCCTCGCCGGTCAATATTCCCAAGGGCTGCAGCTTCAATACGCGCTGCAAGTATAAGACGGATCGCTGTATGCAGGAGGATCCTGTGATGCGAGAAGTTTCCCCGGGACATTTTGTTCGTTGTCACCTGTGCGAAAAGATGTGTGTTAAGTAGTTTGCGGCTTTATGATTTGAATCATTAAGTATAGACCAATAAACAAAAGGAGGAAAAATAACATGAAAAGAATGGTATCGTTACTCTTGTCATTGGTGATGCTGCTTGCAATGCTTGCTGGTTGTGGAGGAAACAACACTGCCGGCAGTGGCAATGGAGATACCGGCGAGGGAACAGCTTCTGGTACGCATCAGAGCATCATTCGCATGACTGCCGACAGCACCCCGATTCTTGATCCGGCTACGCATAGCGGCAATTCCAGCTCTATCGCGTATTGCAACCTCTACGATACGCTGGTATTCCCCACCTTTGATGGTGTTGAGCCTGCTCTGGCGGAGTCCTGGGAAACCAGTGACGATGGGTTGGAGTATACGTTCCACCTGAGAAAGGGTGTTCTCTTTCATGATGGTACAGAGCTGACGGCAAGTGATGTGGTGTTTACAGCTAAGCGTTTAATTGCCATTGGCCAGGGCTTTGCTTATCTGTATACCTCTACCATCAAGGACGTTGTTGCTGACGACGATTATACGGTCCGCTTTATTCTGAATTCCCCCTATGGTCCCTTTGTTTCCACGTTGGTACGTATGTACATTGTCAATGAGGATCTGGTAATGGCTAATATTGCCGATGGTGCCTACGGTGAATATGGTGACTATGGTACCAACTGGCTTTTGACAAATGATGCGGGTTCTGGGCCTTATAAGTTTAAAGAGCTGGTTCAGAATGACTATTTCTTGGCTGAACGTTATGAAGAGTGGTACCAGGGCTGGGAGAACGAAAATGCCCCCGAGGAGTTTATGATTATCTACGGCAATGAGCCGGCCACGGTCCGTACGATGATGGCCACTCAGCAGTTGGAGATTACGGATATGTGGCAGTCTCCGGAGTCCCTGGCTGCCATTGAGGCCCTGGAAGGCGTGGAGCTTGCATCTTATTCTACTCGACTGGTACAAAATCTGTATTTTAATTGCTCCAAGTATCCCACCGACGATGTGAATTTCCGCCGAGCTCTGTCGTGCCTGGTGGATTATGATACTCTGATCGAGGCATGCTTCCCTGGCTCTATGCAGCCTGCTGGCCCCGTTTCCATGCAGACAGCCGGCCATGTGGATACTTGGCAGCCTAAATATGATTTGGATCAGGCCAGAGAATACCTGGCAGCCTCCGCTTATGCGGATGAACTGGATCAGATCGTTCTCTCGTTCTCTCTGATTACCGAAAATCCTGCCCTTGAAAAACTGGCTCTGGCCTTCCAGGCGGCCTGCGCCGAGGTGGGAATTAAGGTTGAGATTGCCAATACTCCCTGGACATCTCTGCAGGAGGAGATGAGCAATCCTGAGACTACAGCAAATGTGTGTACGGTAAACTCTGGTCCTCAGTTCAATGAGGCAGGCGCTACCTTGGAATCTCAATTCCATACCAAGTGTGCGGGTACTTATGAAAACTGTAACTGGCTGAATAACGCGGAGATCGACGCGATGATCGATGATGCCATGGCTACAGTTGATGATACGGAGCGTTTTGCGAAGTATGCGGATATTCAGAATTACATTGTAGATGAGTTCTGCCCCAGCGCCTGGATTGCTGACCTTGCGGAAAGAGTTGGATATCAGGATTCCTATGTGGAGTGGCCCGCTGGTGAAGCCACAAAGAACGGTGAATTCCAAGCATATTTGATGGGTTATCCTTACTATATGCCTGATATTAGTGTTTACGTTAATGGGAAGTAAGACTTTTTTACTGCTATAATAACTGAAGAACCGTCCGTCCGCTATGGCGGCCGGGCGGTTCCTCTTTAAGCAAGGAGAGTATGATATGAAGATTAAAACGATAATGTGCAACTCCAGTGAGGAATTCTATCATGCACACGCTGGGCGGCGGCTGGCTATGTCTACAGATGAGGTGCAGCTGGTCGTTGTCAATATCCCCCATGGCCCTGATTCGATGGAGTCGGCATATGACGAAGCGATTGCGGCACCGTATATTTTGCAGCAGGTCGTCTCAGCTGAAGAGGAGGGGTGTGACGCAGTAGTGATTGACTGTGCAGCAGATCCTGCTCTGCGGGCTGCTCGGGAAATCAGTGAATTGCCGGTGGTTTCTGCGGGCGAGGCTAGTTACCATGCAGCCATGATGGTGGCAACAAAATTTTCTGTTATTACTGTGTTGCCGACTTCTGCCAATGAAATTGGTGAGCACTTGGATATGTATGGTTTTTCGGGGCGTGTTGCCTCTATCCGTTCGGCAAATGTCCCTGTCCTTGCTCTGGAAGACGAGGCTGTGGCGGAAGAACATATTTTGTCAGCTGCGCGGAAAGCGATTGAAGAAGATGGTGCACAGGCGATTGTGCTCGGATGTACTGGCATGATGGCTATGCGGGACTCCCTGGAGAAAAAGTTAGGTGTTCCTGTGATCGAGCCGTACTCTGCGGCAGTTCAGTTTGCCGCAAGCTTGGTTCGTATGAAGTTAAAGCAAAGCCGCTTGTCCTATATTAAGGCAGGACAAAAGGTATACAACTAAAAAGAGATTTCTCAGAAAAATCTATACGCGATTCGGGTAGAAACAGCCTTTAATTTAATGCAAACCTCCTGTGTGGTGCAGAATAGAAACATCACACAGGAGGTTTGCTATGCGGCTGGAGAAAAGCAAATGAAAGCTTTTGGCCAGTTTGATGATGTTGCCTGGGAATCAAAAAAGGGCCGTTCCAGGATTCATTATCCCGGAACGGCCTTTTTCTATACCCTATTGATAGTCGGGGGATTCAATTGGCACAAATAACACCGACAGGATTCTTGCATGAAAAAAGCCTGTGGATTTTTTAGCATCCTCGCTCTTTATGCGATATAGATATGACTACCAAGGTGTTGCTGTGTCTGCTGTTGTAGATTCCAAAAATTGAATGCATACCGGTGACGGAAAAGCAATATGGCTTTTTTCGGTGAGCTTGCCGTCTTTTCCAATACTGAATACTGTAATAGAATTACTTTCCTGATTGCCCACCAGCAGATAACCACCCCGGGGCTCAATACAGAAATTGCGAGGAGTTTTACCACCGCAGGGAATTTGTTCAATCAATGAAAGTTCTCCGCTCTGCGGATCTACCCGAAAAGATGTCAGACTATCATGACCGCGATTTGAGGCATATAGATACTGGCCATCTGGTGTTAAGTGCAGATCAGAGCAAATGTTTTCCGTTCCTTCTCCGGCCGGCAATGTTCCTACCGTACCGAGGCGGTGCAGTGTTCCGCTGCGGTTAATGAAGTGGGTTACGGAAGAAGCCAACTCGTTGATGAGATAGAAATGACATTCGTCCGCTGTATATTGTCCAAAGCGCGGGCCGTTGCCTCCGGGCAGTGAAAGATTTTGTAATCCCTCTGTCGTGATGCCACCCTTTACGCAAGGATAGATAAACAGTTGGTCCGTTCCTAGATCAGGAACAATCATGTGGTTGTCAGAATCAAATATAATGCTATGAGGATGAGGCGCTTGCTGTCGGACTGGATTTATACTGCTGCCCACATGCTTGTATAGCTGCCGGCCTGGGAGAATTTCTCCTGCTTCAGACAAGGGGAAAGTTGCGACTGAACCGCCGGCAAAATTAGCAACAGCGATAAACGTGCCGTCTGGCGATCTGGCAATGTGGCAAGGGTCAGCGCCGCCTGTATTCAAACTGCGCACCACGTTCAACTTATTTCCTCTGCTGTATGTAATTTCTGTAATGCCGCCTCCGGGGAGCCCTTGGAATTCTTTTGTCTCATTCACCGCATAGATTTTTCCCTTTTTCTCATCTAGGCAGAAATAGGAAGGGTTTCGTAGTGGAACAATATCTTCTACGTGGACAGCCCCCTCCTCAAAAGAACACAGATATAAACCTTTCCCTTGTCCTTGAAACACTTGGCCGGTTCCAAAAAGGATGGGCTCTGTATATGTACCAACCACAAAATATTGTCGCATAGCTACACCTCTCCGTGGAGCTTTGCCCTAGCCTTCACTGCCTCGATAATAAAGGCGTCCCGGTTTTTCATTGCAGTTTCAATATCTCGCTGACTCCAGTCGTAAAAGCCTTTTCCGACCTTGGCTCCGGTTTCTCCGCGGGCTACCAGATCACGGATATACATATTGGCTTTTTGTTCACAGGAGATGCTGGGTAGAACCGAATCCTGCACAGCCAGACCAAGGTCCAGACCGATAGCGTCTAGGTGGGTTAGCGGCCCCCATACAGGAAAACGCATAGCCATGCCGCAACTGATAGCGGTATCTACATCCTCAGCGGAAGCTAAGCCTGAAGCTACAATAGCGATGGACTCCCGTATGATGGCTTGGAATATCCGGTTTGCCAGTTGGCCTGGCAGATCTCGACGGACCAGCACTGGCGCTTTTCCCCATTTTTTTAATTCTCCCACCATAGTTGTTCCTACAGCGGGATCCGAGCGATCTCCTAAAACTACTTCTACCAAGGGAATCAAGTGGGCTGGCAGCCAGAAATGGGTGGTAACGGTTCGCTCTGGGTGGTGGCACAAGGCGGAGATATCTGTGATGCGCAGACCGCTGGTGTTGCTGCAAATAGGAACCTCCGTCGGCAACAGTTCATCCAATTGACGGAATAGGATCTGCTTGGCTTCCAGGTTTTCTACGATGGCCTCGACCACCAGACGGGCAGAAGCCGCCGCTTCTTCTATATCAGTGGAGACAGAAATTAGTCCGCGAGCACGATTCGCCTCCTCTTCTGTGTTGAGCCCGTTCTTTTGGCGCAGGGCGATGCAGTCCTCGGCCCGGCTGCGTCCTGCCTGTGCTTTCTGGAGATCCAGATCCACCAGTATCGTAGGGTTTCCGGCTAAAGCGGCCATAGCAGCGATACCGCTGCCCATCATACCGCTTCCGACTATAACAACATGCTCTCTCATGTTTTCTGTTCCTACCTTTCACCGTTGGGGTAGATGACCACCTTCATTGCTCCACCTAGACGTTTTTCGAAGGTTTCAAACGCAAGTCCGATTTCCTCCAGGGAAAAAGTGTGGGTGACCAGTTCTTTTACATTGAGATTGCCGCCAGCAATGCACTGAATCACCTTTCGGCTTGTGTTTGGATTTGCACGTGAGCCATATAGCGTCAGCTCGTTATGCGTAGTATATTTGAGAGGAATTGCTTCTGTTACTCCCTCCTTGGCTACGCCCAACATAACTACTTTTCCGCCTTTGCCGCACATGCGGAGGGACTGCTCAATGGTGCCTGGTGCACCGGAACACTCCAGCACCAGATCTGCACCTAAGCCATTCGTTAATTTCTGTACCGCCTCTATGGGATCGCACTGCGTAAAATCCACTAATTGGTCCGCACCCAGTTCGCCCGCTGCTGCTAACCGCGGAGGCCGTCCCACGACGATAACTGTACCTGCTCCCATAGCTTTGGCGATTTTCATAGCCATCATACCGATTGGGCCCGGCCCGATAACCACCACCGTGCTTCCGGGCGTTACGCCAGACCGTTCAAGTCCGTGAAGGGCAACACCGGCTGTATCACACATAGCTGCTTCTGCAAAAGTTATCTGCTCGGGTAATCGGGTGATACTTTTGACGTGGTATGTATTATACTGGGCGTATGCTCCCTGGGATGTAAAGCCGTAATGGCGGTGCCCTGTGCTTTCATCTCCATAATTCAGGCAGAGATTGTAATTTCCCTCCAGGCAGTTTTTACAGTATCCGCATCCTTTGTGGGCCTCGCCGGCCACACGATCTCCGATCTCAAAACCCTTGACCTTTTCGCCTTTGGCTACAATCGTGCCGGCCCACTCATGTCCTGCAATAAAGGGATATTTGGGCGGCCAAATGCCAGCCAATCCTCCGTGAATAATTTCGGGGTCGCTTCCGCAGATCGCTACCGCATCAATGCGGCACAAAACTTCTTCCTCGGTAAAAGAGGGGACGGGAACTGTCTGTACTTCCCAGGTTCCGGGGCCTGTCAGAACCATAGCACGCATAGTGGTTGGTATTGTATTCATATTTTCCTCCTTCGCTCCATTATTGCTTCCGGCGAATCATGTCAAAAATAACCGCCACAATAAGCAAACATCCCTTCACAAACGTTTGCCAGAAAGACGGAACGCTCAGCAAAGCCATGCCGTTATTGAGAATACCGATGATCAAAATGCCCATCAGCGTTCTCCATACGCTTCCTTCTCCTCCGCTGGCGCTGTTACCGCCCAGGTAAACGGCTGTAATCGTATCGAGATTATAGCCATCGCCGGCAGAGGGCATGGCCGTTGAAGTGAGTCCTGTCATGACTAGTCCTGCAATAGCAGAGAGCACGCCTGTTAGCACATAAAGAAGCAGGGTGTGTTTCTTGACATTTATGCCTGCCAGACGGCTTGCCATAGCATTGCCTCCGATGGCAAAGATGTTTCTTCCGAATACTGTGTACTGTGACACGATCCAAAAGATCACAAACAACAGCATCATAATAATGGCGGGTACAGGGATGAGGCCGAATATTTTGCCGGTCCCGATGAAGGTTATTACGTCATTTGGAACATAAATCGCCTGTCCATTTGTCAGAATAAAGGCCAGTCCACGAATAATGTTCATTGTTCCCAGTGTGGCAATAAAGGGGACCACATTAAATTTTGTGATCAAGAATCCGTTTAACCCGCCAACAAGAACTCCAATCACTAGTGTTGCCAAAATGGCAATAGGCCAGGCAATTTGATGGTTTACGATCAATAGTGCTGATACACATCCGGTCAACGCAATAATGGAGCCTACAGATAGGTCGATTCCTTTTGTGATGATGACCAGCGTCATTCCTGTTGAAATGATTCCTACTACTGATACAGAGGATAGAATATTCATAAAATTGGCAACAGACAGGAAATACTGCGAGGCAAAGGAGAAATAGATTGCCATACCTATGGCAAACAAGATCAGGATATAGTCCAGAATTTTTTTCCGGACTTTATTCAGTTCCATTCGTTTTGTACCGTTGGTTTTATTCATCGTTTCCTCCTCATTCAACCTCAAGCGCCAATTTCATCAGCGCCTCCTGTGTAGCCTCCTCACGAGAGAGCTTGCCGGTAATCCGCCCGTCATGCATCACATATACCATGTCTGCAATAGAAAGTACCTCGGGCATTTCAGGTGAAATGATTAGAATAGCAACTCCTCTTTCGGCAAGATCTTCTAATGACCGATATATTTCTGCCCGTGCGCCCACATCAACACCACGAGTTGGCATATTCAGCACCAGCAATTTAACATCGTTGGCGAGCCACCGGCAAATCATGCCCTTCTGCTGATTTCCGCCTGAAAGTGTGCTGATTTTTTGCTGCAGTCCGGCGCTCTTGATCTTCAAGGATTCGTGCTGGGTCTGTGCAACCTCCGCAGCCTTCTTCTGCCGGACAAAACCGAAACGGGTTCTGAGTTTTTCCATATAGGCGGTAAGGCAAATGTTCTCTTGAACAGACATAAGGGGAATGATGCCTTCGTTTTTCCGATCATCTGAAACATAACCAATATGCGCCAGACAAGCTTGCTGTATGTTATCAATTTTCAGCTTTTTTCCGTCGAGCCATATTTCCCCTTCGGTGTAGGGAATATCGCCAAAAATTGCCCGACATAGGTCTGTTTGGCCGGCGCCGACTAATCCAAAGACTACCACCAGTTCTCCCTGGCGAATTCTAAGAGAAATATCTTTTAGTTTGCCTGGAACTGTTAGTCCTTCTATACGGAAAACTTCATTTCCCTTTGGAATTTCTTTTTTTTGATATTTGGCGGCTTTGTCTTCACCAACCATCATGCTTACAAGCGTATCGTTGTCCAACTCTTGAACTGCTACAGTTGCGACATTTCTGCCATCCCGCAAGACCGTAACTCTATCGGCAAGGCGATAGATCTCGGAAAACCGATGGGTTATATAGATGATGGAGACGCCTCGCTTTTTCAGAGACTCCAATAAGTCAAATAACTGATCTGTCTCCTGATCATTCAAGGCGGCTGTAGGCTCATCCATAATTAAAATTTTTGGTTCGACACTCAGCGCCTTGGCAATTTCGATCATCTGTTGTTTCGCGATAGATAGTTTTCCGACTTTGAGCCGCACATCGATGGGATCACCCAATACCTCCAATACTTTCTCTGCGTCGGCAAACATCTTCTTCCAATTCACGTTGCCGTAAGCTGTTGTTGGATAATTTCCTAGAAAAATATTTTCTGCTACAGTTAAGGTGCCGACCATGTTGATTTCTTGATGAATCACACGGATTCCAGCATCCATGGCATCCTTTGGAGTGTGGAAATCCATCTTTTGTCCTTCAATGTATATCTCTCCGCCATCTTTGTTATATACGCCGGAAATAATTTTGATGATGGTAGACTTGCCGGCACCGTTTTCTCCGACAAGACCATGGATTTCTCCTTTCTGAACCTCAAAATCTACATTTTTTAGGACTTGGACATCATCAAAAGACTTGCAGATCTGTTTTACTTCCAAAACAGTTTCTTTCATTTGAGCCTCCTGGGGGACTAGTTTGTATCAAACTGATTTTGCCCTTTTTTCTGTAATTCCTCAATTTTATCACCGATTTCCTGGTAACTGCCGGACTTTAGCGCATATCCTGCTTTCTTGAGAGACCCTTTTGAATAAAGAAATAGGAATTTGCACGGTTCGTTGAATGGGTTGTAGAACCAGTGCTCTTCGCCTTTTGGGACGAACAACACATCACCTGGCTCGAGAATTGCATCAATGCCATTGACACCGCCGATTCCGCGTCCTTCGAGAATGTACATAATCTCTTCGCAGTCGGGGTGAGTGTGGCTTTTGTGTACAGATGATGTGGGGGAAAATTCGCTGAATCCAAAGGTCAATTCGTTTGCCCCGACGGTGTCTTGGTCCACCGCGATCAAACGAGTGGATCCGATTAGGTCTGGTATGGGATAGCTAACACCGTCACGCTCAAAGGTGCGGAAATAAGGAGATTCCAATTTGTTTTTTTCATATAGTTTTCTTTCTTCTTCTGTTATTACCATTTGATCTTTATTCATATAATTTCCTTCTTATTTAATTTGGGCTGCTGCATATGCAGCAGCCCAATACATCTGGTTTTAGAGTGTTAGTGCTATGTTATGCTTCGGGGTAATAGGTGTATAGATTATCTTTTGTAATAATGTCCAGGGGGGGAATTGTCTCCAGAGGAGGCTTTGTCCCGTCATTCAGGTGCTCGATAACCATAGGCAGCAGATCCCAGCCAAAGCGTTCGGAAAACTGTGCAACAGTACCCAAGATGGGGGAATCATCCTTCTTCAGTTCCTCAAATACAACAGGGTTGGCTCCGCAAGACGTAATAATAACATCCTCCAGCCTGCCGGCAGCCTTGACTGCTGCAAGCATACCCATTGTGTTTTGGTCAATGTGGCACCACATCATGATTTTACCTTCCGGATGGGCGGTAAGGAAATCTGCTGTGCGCTGGCGGGTGACCTCGGGATCCCCTTCTGTACTGATTTCAAACACCTCTGTGTTGGGCATAGCTTCCAGGACAGAATCCTTACAGCCCTCGGCGCGCTGAATAAAGTTGACACCGCTTTCCGGATGGCCGGCCACGAAGAGAATCGGCTCCTCATCTGGCCACCGTTTTGCAGCTTCTTCTGTCATCAATTCACCGCAGAGAGTTCCGAATTTATAGTTATCAATGTGATACTCCGGGTCGACACCATCACGAGCTTTTGTCTGAATGGAGATCATTGGAATTCCGTTCTCTTCCAATTTTTCGGCAATTGCGGCATTAATGGATTCATCCTGGTTGAAATTGAGGTAGTAGTCTACACCAGCCTGTATGGCTGTGTCGCAATTCGCCATGGCTTGATTTGCATCCTGCTTGTTATCAAATACCATGCACTCCACACCGTAGTATTTGCAGGCATCAAGTACGGAGTCCCGAACAATGATAGAGATGGAGTTTTCGTCGTTCCAGTTAGCGTAAGCGATTTTATACGGCTTGTTGGCGAAAACATCTTCGTTTACTTCAATAATTGCCGGCCACTCGATTTCCACCTCTGTGTGCGCAATCGGTTCGCTGCTTTCGCTATCGGCAGGGGATTCGCTGTTCGCTGTCTCGTTTTGTGAGTTGTTGGTATTGCCCGGCTGTTCGGAGTTGCCGTTGCTCGCACACGCGGCGAGGCTTATCACCATAACCATAGCAATAAGAAGGGACACCAGCTTTTTCATTTTTTCACTTTTCCTCCTAACATTTTTGTATGACATTTTCCGGTGATTTGTAGCTCTTTTTCTCGCTGTTGGTGTCTTTTGCTGTCCTAATAATACAACTATTCTTTTGTTTTTGTCAATATTTTTTTATAAATCTCCAAAAATTGCTTGCATTTTGTAATACATTTGATATAATGTTGTATGACAAAGCGAGAGATGCATTACTGGATATATTTTTCCTTGCTACTTCACTTGATGGCAGAAAGCACCCTGTACATTACTATTTACTTGATAATTAGGAGGGATTTATCCATGGCAAAAAATATTGTTGATGTGGTTTTTGAAAAGATGATGGCGTGTATTGCAAATCGCGAGTGGATTGTGGGGCACAAAATTCCCACAGAAAATGAGTTGGCGGAACGCTTTGGTGCGAGCCGCAGTTCAATACGACAGGCAATCGCCCGCCTCAAAGCTCTGGATTTGATTGAGTCTACTCGGGGTTCGGGCACTGTCCTAAAAAAACACCAAGCATCTTCGACTTTGAGTGACTTTATTCCGACGATTTTATTTGAGGTTGAGGATAATTTACAGATCTTTGAGTTCCATAAAGGAATCCAGATCGAGTGCGCTAAGCTGGCGTGTTTTCGATACACAGAAGAACAAATGGATCGTTTGGAACAGCATCTCGATCAAATGCGTAAATGCTACGCACAAAAAGACACCGCTTCTGCCATTCTCAATGATCTTCAATACCATAAAATCATCTGCGAAATGTCTGGAAATGTCATGTTTGTACGTGCCACAGAACTGATAAACCAACATTTGGAACAAAGTTTTCTTCAAATCTGCAACTCTTTTGATTATGCTGAAAGTATTATCATGCACGAACGACTAATTGATGCACTTAAGAACCATAACCCGATTTTTGCAGCATCGCTTATGGAATCTCATCAGTGGGATACCTATCAAAAGCACCTACTTCTTACCCAAAGATAGTATTGTTAAAAGAATGAAAGGAAAAAGTATCAACCGTTTCTGCCTATGGCACAATAACTACGGCACAGCAAAACGCAGGAAGAACAACGAAAAGTGCTAAAACGTTGCATGCAGAGAGGCTCCTGTACTTATAACAACGTCCGGAAGATTCTTCCGGACGTTGAGCAAGCAGTGAGTATTAATTTGAAAAAGCTTCTCGTAGACGAGAGAAGGAATGGGCGATGCCGTGGTTGGAAATTCATGAAGAATCCGTTGCGTTGGTTGCCTGCTGACATGACAAGCGTGCTCTTGGAGGTACATGTAGTGAAGACAAAATCCTTCGTTGTTATGTACAATCCCAGCCGCATCTTTTTGCCAGATCCAGCATACCAAAACAAAAGTGCTCCCACCATTCCGATGTTATCTGTGACGGGTCGCCCTCGCGGATACGCATAGTGCGCCGGATCTCCTTAGGGATGACCACGCGGCCCAGGTCGTCGATGCGGCGCACGATTCCGGTTGCTTTCATATTGATTCCTCCCGTGCTTTTCTTGGAAAACATGGTTAGTATCCGCAAAATTGGGATAGGTATGCAAAGTCACAATTGGTTTTCTTTCCCTGCATATCAAACTCCTGGCAATAAAGGGGATTGCGGTTTTTGATAAAAATGGGTATACTCAATAGGTACACGTGCACGTACAGGAAAGGAGTGTATAATATGTCCTATATTGTGCTGACGAAGGAAAACTTTCATCAGGAGGTCATTCTGTCTGAACGGCCGGTTTTGGTGGACTTTTGGGCCAGCTGGTGCGGTCCCTGCCAGGCTTTGGCACCCACCATTGATGAGATCGCTGCTGAGCAGACGGCGGTGAAGGTTGGAAAGGTCAATGTGGATGAGCAGCCGGAGCTGGCCCGTCAGTTCCGGGTGATGAGTATTCCTACTTTGATGGTATTTAAAGATGGTGAGCTGGTCCGCCGCGAAGTCGGGGGACGGTCAAAAGAAGAGATTTTGGCAATGCTGGATTGAGACTGAGCCGAAAGACAGAAAAATGATGAGAAGAGCTGCTGGGAGATGATCCTGGCAGCTCTTTTTTGAAAAAACAACGGGACCGGATATTTCCGGTCCCGTTGTCTGTATCGTTGTATCGTTTTTCGGTAAAGGCGTTTAGTGGAGAATACCCTTGGCGCGCAGGTCCTTGACAGCGTTGACCAGGGTCTCGTTCTGATGGTGCAGGCCGATGGAAATACGGGCCATGGAGAAATCACCGCGGATCATCACGCCGTAGGGCAGCAGGGCGAAATAGAGATCGCCGCAGGGGATACCGAAGTCGGCGTAAATGAAGTTGGCCTGGGAGTCACATACCTTGTAACCCATAGCCCGGAACTCTCGGGTGAGATACTCACGCTCGGTGGAGTTGTTTTCGATGGTCTTGCGGCGGAACTCCTCGTCCTCCAGAGCGGCGATGCCGCCCTCGATGGCGATGGTGCTCAGAGAACGGGCAGCCATTGCCTTGGAGAGGTAACGGATGATCTCGGGGCAGGCAAGAGCATATCCGAGACGGATAGCTGCCAGGCCATAGATCTTGGAGTAGGTCTGCACAACGATCATGTTGGGGTGATCAGCCAGGTGGGGGACCATGGTCATCTCCTGGCTGTTGTCGGCAAAGTCGATGTAAGCCTCATCCACCACCACGATCACATCCTTGGGCAGCTGGTCGATCAGGGCCAGCAGATCCTTGCCGGACAGGGCGGTGCTGGTGGGATTGTTGGGGTTGCAGAGGAAGACCAGCTTGGTCTTTTCGTTGACGGCGTTGAGGATTCCCTCTACATTCAGCTTCATGGTGTCGGGGCAGCAGGGGATGTCCACGATGGTGCCGTTGTTCTTATAAACAATGTAGTAGTAGGGGGGATAGGCGGGGGAGGGGATGATGCACTCGTCGCCGGGCTTGATGAAAGCCTCTCCTGCAAAAGCCAGGGCGTTGGCGGCGCCGCAGGTGAGCATGATCTGGTTGGGCTCGATGCCGTGACGCTTGGCAAGCTTCTGCTTGAGGAGGGTGTCGCGAGTGGAATCGGGATACAGATGGCCGGTGGGAAGTGCTTCCGTCATAGCGGCCAGAGCTTTGGGGGACACACCATAGGGGTTTTCGTTGGAAGCCAGCTTATATACTTCTTCCAAATGATATTTCTCTTTGGCTTCTTTGATGGAAACGCCGACAGGGATGACGGTAGAGGGGGCGTCCTTGAGGGCGTAAGGCTGGGCCAAATGCTCGAACATAAAATGTCACCTGACCTTTGAAAAGAATTGATGATCATATTATAACAAGCGGTAAAAAAGATGTCAACAGAAACAACAATAAAACTGTCATAAAACAGTAAAAAAATAAAGGTAAAATTGTTATAATAACAAATTAAAACTCTGCTGGGCGCTGGTTTTAGAATAAAATTGCGAAATATTTCAAAAATTCTCTGAAATATTAGCAAAAAAGAAACATTTATGCATAAAAAGGATGGTGCGGTATATTGACAGCATTATATTGACATGATGACAATATTGTGGTATCAAATATAGTGTGATGCTGCCTGGAGATGACGTGATCTCTGGGCTACAAATTATAAATGATATAAGAGAGGGGTATGCCTCATGATTGGCAAGAAAGCAAAGTCCTTCCGGGAACTGCTGGCGGAAGAAAAAGGTGTGATCGCTCCCTGCGTATTTGACAGTGCCTCTGCCCACGTGGCGGAACTGGCTGGCTTCAAAGCGATCTGTCTGAGCGGTGCGGAGCTGTCCATGGCGATGGATGGCCTGCCTGATCTGGGTATTTTGAGCCTGCCTGAGTTGGAGTGGATCGTCAGCCGCATTACGGAGAACTGCTCCCTGCCGCTGATCGTCGATGCAGAGGATGGCTTCGGCAGCGTGCAGAACGTTTACCGCACCTGCAAGCGCCTGGCTATGGCCGGTGCCAAGGCCATTCTCATGGAGGATGAGACCGAGCCTGGCTTTGCCAAGGGCATGGTGGAGAAGAATATCATCCCCAAGGAGGAGTACTTCGGCAAGGTGAAGGCCGCCAAGAAGGCTCTGGAGGGTACCGATTGTATCTTCATTGCCCGTACCAACGTGCTCATTGATACGCCTGAGGGACTGCAGGATGCCATTGATCGCTGCCGCGGCTCCCTGGAGGCCGGAGCGGATATGATCCTCATCAACCAGCTCAAGACCATGGAGCAGGCTGAGATCATTGCCAAGGAGTTCCCCGATGTGCCCAAGATGTTCCCCGACATCAACCAGACGGTGAAGCAGCCGGAGATCTGGGCCAAGGATCTCTATCCTCTGGGCTACTCCCTGGTGACCATGCACTTCATGATGAAGGGCGCCCTGGTGGGTATGCTGGACTACGCTCTGCGGGTGGCCAAGGACGGCAACAACCTCTATCCTCGGGATCATAAGCCCTACAATGTCTCCGGCCAGAGCGCCCAGCCCTTCTATCCTGTTCAGGAGTGGCTGGACATGGAGGGTGACCTCACCGGCGTGTATCGGACTTTCTGGGGCGATAAAATGTGCCTCGATGCAAACGAAGAGAAGTAAGGAGAAATAAACCATGGCAAAGATCGAAGAACTCAAGGGCTTTTGCTACCCCCTGTCCCCGGAGGGCA
>ENA-OURU01001246-OURU01001246.1-human-gut-metagenome-genome-assembly--contig:-NODE-1246-length-33068-cov-3.937176_pt1 | contig 33068 bp, 24 predicted proteins | sample MGYA00242137_ERZ509064 | MGnify/ENA primary metagenome ERZ509064 (study PRJEB26280, sample SAMEA2338777) | human gut metagenome | biome: human gut; feature: human-associated habitat; material: faeces...
CCCTCAATGATTTCCACATGCTTGTAATCACAAAGCATCCTCAGGATTTTTCCAATATCTTTTCTTAATTTCCCGTAAATCACCTTTCTGCGATACTTTGGCACCAGCACAATGTGATATTTGCAATTCCAACTCGTATGTGATAAACTTTTTTCGTCCATATGGATGAACCTCCTTTTGCTTTTGTGCGGTTGGCGTTACCCGCTTCTATTGTAGCAAAAGGAGGTTCTTTTTTACCGTTTCAACGCTCGTGCTCTTCTCGTCCACAAGCATAGCTTGTGGTTTTCTAGTTAAAAAAAAGAGCCGCGCCTCGATTTTGAGGCGCGGCTCTTACAAGCCTGAATAATGCTTACTTCAGGGTGAACAGATCGCCGCCCAGCTCCTCGGGAGTGGAGGGAACCTGAACTTCGCCGGCAATGATCTTGGCCTTGGCATCCTCAACAGCGGTCAGCATCTCGTCGGTCAGCAGATCGCGGGTGGGAGACAGGTCAACACCGCCGTTCTCCAGGCTGTACAGGTGCACGCCGGGAGTGAAGGTGCCGTTGGCAACGGCCAGGGAGATGTCCTGAGCAGCGATGTCAACGCGCTTCATGGCAGAAGTGATCACGGTTTCGGGGGCCAGAGGAGCCTGGTCGGTGTCCACGCCGATGGCGTATACGCCGTTGGCCTTGCAGGCCTCGATCACACCGTTACCGGTAGCGCCGGCAGCGTGGAATACCACGTCAGCGTCCTTGGTGATCATATCGGTAGCAGCGGTGTTACCGCCGGTGGGATCGCCGAAGTTGTTGGCGTTGAACTGCAGAACAGTGGCCTCGGGGTTCACGGACTTAACGCCGGCGATGAAGCCGCAACCAAACTGGTTCATGGAATCGGAAACCATGCCCTGAACGTAACCAACAGTGTTGGTCTCGGTAGCCAAGCCGGCCACGATGCCCACCAGGTAGGAAGCCTCAGCCTGAGAGAACATCAGGCAGGCAACGTTGGGCAGATCGATGGAAGCGTCATCGATGATGGCGAACAGCTGATCGGGGTTGGCCTCGGCGGCAGCCTTGGTGGCCTCAGCCAGCATGTAGCCAACACAGATAATCAGGTCGGTACCCTCGCTCAGGTAGGTCTCGATGTTGGCGCTGTAGTCAGCGTCGGTCTTGGACTCCAGGTAGCTTACCTTGATGTTGGGGTTCTCCTCGGCCAGAGTCTGCAGACCCTCCCAGGAAGTCTGGTTGAAGGAACGGTCGTTTACGCCGCCCACGTCAGTGATCATACCAACGGAGATCTCCTTATCGGAGGTCGCTTCGCCGGAAGCAGCAGTGGAAGCAGCCCCGGAGGAAGCGCCGGTGGAAGTGGCAGTGGAAGAAGCACCGCCGCAGGCCACCATGGACACGGCCATGGCTGCTGCCAGTACGATCGAGATCAGTTTTTTCATGATTCAATCTCCTTTTTTCTGTTGTGGAATAACCGCGCCGCAAGCAGGCATCGGTTTCTGGGGAATTTCCCCATTAGCTATTTTATTATAGCCACCAGAGTGACAAATTTCAACCAGTTACTGCAAATACATAGCATTACAATTTGTTAACATTAACCAAAATAAGTCGTACTATACTGCCGTTTGCTCCGCTCAGGCCAGATCCCGCGGCCCGAAATTATAGGGCAGCAGCTCACCCAGCGTTACCTCGGTCCAGCTGTCCGGGCCGGTCACCAGCAAAACAGGCATCTCCAGCTCGCAGAACTCGTTCAGTGCCTGGCGGCACACCCCGCAGGGGCCGGTCACCGGGAAGGGCGGCTGCTGGCCGGCAGGCGCACCCACCACAGCCAGCATGGAAAACTCCCGTGCGCCCTCGCTCACTGCCTTGAACAGGGCGGTGCGTTCCGCACAGTTGGAGGGAGTGTAGGCAGCATTTTCAATGTTGCAGCCGGTAAACACCCGGCCGTCCTTTGCCAGAAGTGCGGCGCCCACGTTGAAATGGGAGTAAGGGGTATACGCCATCTCCCGCGCCTGGATGGCCAGACGCGCCAGTTCAGCCTTTTCCATCCTTACACCTCCGCGCCCAGCGCGATCTTCATCATGTTGGTGAAGCTGAGCTGGCGCTCCTCGGCAGTGGTGGCCTCGCTGCTCACAAAGCTGTCGGAAATGGTGAGCAGGCAGGCAGCCCGCTTGCCCAGCACATTGGCATTGTGGAACAGAGCAAAGCTCTCCATCTCCACAGCTACACAGCCCTTTTCATCCCGCAGGCGCTCCCAGTATGTGGGGTTGGTGCGGTCATCGTGGCGGTAGAAAACATCGCTGGAATGGATTACGCCCTCCACCATGGGAATGCCCAGCTTGGCCGCACTGGCGCGCAGGGCATCACACAGCTCGGCGCTGGGGGTCAGGGTATCATCCTCGCAGCCATTCTGGGTGCGGGCATAACTGCTTTCGGAGTAAGCGCCGGTGGCCAGAACCACGTCATAGATTTTGGCCTTGTCGGTGTAAGAGCCGGCGGATCCAATCCGGATGATGTTCTCCACACCATACTGGCTGTACAGCTCGTAGGAATAGATGCCGATGGAGGGCATGCCCATGCCGCTGCCCATCACGCTGACAGGGCGGCCCTGATAGGTGCCGGTGAAGCCCAGCATACCGCGCACGTCATTGAACAGCACCGGATTTTCCAAAAAAGTCTCTGCAATGAATTTTGCACGCAGAGGGTCACCGGGCATGAGAACAGTCTTTGCAATCTGGCCCATTTCGGCTTTGTTGTGAGGGGTAGGCATAGTGTGTCAACTCTCCTTTTGCTATTTGGTTGCTTTTTATTTGCGGCCGGGAACCCCCGGCCTTATTCCAGGCACCGGTCCCGCAGCAGCTGCAGCTGCTCGGGCCCCATGCCATATTCGGCGGCAAAAAAATCCTCCATGCAGGCATAGCGCCGGTCGATGGCATCGAATACCGCCTGCATGCTCTCCGGCCGCACCCCGCTGACCAGTTCCAGAATGGGGCGCACCTCCGGGTTCTGTTCCAGCATCTGCCGGTAAACATCCAGGCATTCCTGCACTGCACCGGGGCGACAGGTATTGGTGGCCAGAAAATCTTCCATTACCGTTTCCCTGCTCGCGCCAAGCGCCAGCAAAATCAGGGCCGCGGCAACGCCGGTGCGGTCCTTGCCGGCGGAGCAGTGGAACAGCAGCGGCATCCGACCATCCAGCATTTCCCGGAAAATTTCCCGGTAGGCCGGGTTATTGAAAGGCAGCGCGGAATAGATATCCATCATTTCCTGCGCCAGATCCTTCAGCCCCTGCGCATCCAGATGCAGCGAATCGTTGGCATCGATGGGTTGTTCCCCGCCCTCGGCGTTTCGGATTGCTCCGATGTCATGGCGGATCACTCCGGGGAAATCCGGATCAGGTTCCCTGCCACGCTCCACCGCGGAGCGCAAATCACTCACCACACGAATTCCCAGCTGTTCAAACCGCGCCTGATCGGCCGGAGTGCGGATCTGACACAGCGCACCGCTGCGCCAGATCAAACCGCGCTTTACCCTGCGGCCGTCCGCCGCAGGCCAGCCGCCCAGCTCACGGAAATTTTCCGCCGTTTCAAAGGGCAGCGGCTTGCCCGGAGTCCATTCCATAAGATTCACCTTTCCTGCAGCTGACCGGACCGGTCAGGTTTTTTCTTTGACCAGACCCATCTGGTAGGCCTGCACCAGCAGCTTCAGATCTTCCACATCGGCAGCAAGGCGCTGGCCATTGTCGGTATCGCCCACCAGAGTGCGCTTTTCACAGGTCTCGAACACCTCCACAGTGGAGGCAATATCCAGATTCTCCCGAATGGCTTTTTCGGCGCTTTCAAAGGGTTCGTGCTGCCGCAGCGACATCCCCCGGCTGTTGTATACCAGCGTATAGCCGGCAATGCCGGTTTTTTCGTGGTAAGCACGGCAGAAGCCGCCATCGATTACAATCAGGCGCCCTTCCCCCTTCACCGGAGTTTCGCCCTTGGCTGCCCGCACCGGTACATGACCGTTTACAATGTGGCTGTGGGTCTGATCCAGCCCGAACTCCGCCAGAATGGCACGTGCCATCTTGGAATCGTTCACATGCCGGTAATAGGGATTCTTGGTCTCCGTATGGGTTTCCGGATCCTCCACGAAGAGGCGCTCGAAGGTGGTCATCTTATCGCGGCCATACAGCGGCGACAGTTTACCGCACCACAGGTACCACAAGAAGTCCTCGCCGCTCTGACGCTCGGCGCTGCCTTCAGGGGCAAAATACCCCCGCCGGGCCCGCTCGTCGCAGTAGTCCATCAGCGCCCGGCCGGCATAGCCATGCTGCTCAAAGGTTTCCACCGCAAAGCTGCCGCTTTCGGTCAGGGGCACTGCACCGTGGAACATCAGGTTGCCGTTCTCAATGTGATACACACCGCCCTTGGCGAACAAAAAGCGCACATGCCGCTGCAGGCGCTCGCTTTCCATGAAGCTGCGCTGGAGAGCTTCCATGACCTCCTGCTCCTGGCGGGTGAGCCGGGCCGGGTCCGCCGGGTTCACGGTGGGGAAATCGTCATCCCGCAGAGGATAACATTTGCCCTCCACCTCCACGGTGCCCTCCCTATAATTGATGCGACGCAAAAAGTCCCGCCCTTCCAGCTCAAAATCCGGGTTGCGGTCGATGACCTGGCACTCCAGCTTGAACATGATGATGGCAATGGCCTTGTGCATCCGGGCGGTGCGAATCAGCTCGCTGCGGTGATAGGGTCCCCGGGCTTCGTCAGTGCGGGGATAGAAATGGTGCATATCGCAGTCCCGGTACTCGCTTTCCGCAAACAGAGCAAGCGGCCGCAGGTTGATGCCGTAACCGTCCTCCAGCGCTTCCAGATTGTTGTAGGCAAGACTGGTGCGCAGCACGGTGGCGATGCAGATGGGGCTGCCGGCAGCAGCACCCATCCAGACCACGTCATGGTTGCCCCACTGGATATCCACCGAATGGTGGTTCAGCAGCTGCTCCATGATCTGATCCGGCCGGGGGCCCCGGTCGAAAATGTCGCCCACGATGTGCAGCTTGAACACCGCCAGATTCTTGATGAGCCCACACATGGCCTCGATAAAGTCGTCGGCCCGGCCCACATCAATGATGCTGGACAAAATCTGCCCGTAGTAAAACTCCTTGTCGTGATCCTCAAAATGGGCGTGGAGCAGCTCGTCCAGAATATAGGCGTAGTTCTTGGGCAGCCGCTTGCGCACAAAGCTCCGGGTATGCTTGGAGGAAACCACCCGGCACACGTCGATCAGCCGGTAGAGGGTCTGCCTGTACCAGGCGTTCAGGTCGGTCTGGCGGTCCTTCAGCTCATCCAGTTTCTGGGCCGGATAATAGATCAGGGTGGCGAACTCCGCCCGTTCCTGCTCCGGCACCCCGGGGCCCAGCACCCGGTCCACCTTTTCCTTGATGACGCCGGATGCGTTGTTCACGATATGGGTAAATGCCTCGGCTTCACCATGCAGATCGCTCATGAAATGCTCGGTGCCCTTGGGCAGTTTCAGAATGGCCTGTAAATTGATAATTTCGCTGCTGGCGGCGGCAATGTTCGGATATTCCCGGGCGAGCAGTGTGAGATATTTCAGATTTTTGCGCGCCCGGGCGGATGGATCCTGCACTGGCAGCGCCTCCTTTCAATGATGGTTTTATCCCGCCGTGCTGAAACTGCACCTGACGCGGACGATAAGTATCATCATTATAGCATGAAACACACCAAAATGGTAGGATGCAGCCAGAAAAAGCCGCCGATCTCTGTTATCGTCTGCCTGCCCGAAGAGAAGCCACAAAACTCACGCCCAGAATCAGTGTTCCGCCTGCCAGTTCCCGGCCGGTGGGCGCTTCTCCCAGCAGTACCAGCGCATACAGAATTCCATAAACTGTCTCCATACCGGACACCACCCCAGCCGCCTGGGAACTTACCCGACGCTGAGCTGCCACATACAGCGAATGGGCAAGGGCGGTACACACCACCCCCAGCACGCCGATGCTGCACAGCCCGACCATCGTCCACTCCCCGCGCCAGAGCAGAACCGCAGGCAGCAGTGCGACGGCCGCTGTGCCCTGTTCATACAGGCACACCACCCGGGCCGGATACCGGGCGGAAAGGTGCCGGTTTGCCAGCGAAAGCACCGCATAAGCCAGACCGGACAGCATGCCCCAGGCTGCCCCGGCTGCCGCACCACTGCCCAAGCCGTCGGGTGGAAGGGTGATCATTACACCTGCCAGCAACGCAATGGCCTCCAGTACACCCTCCAGCCGAAGCCGTTCCCGGAACACCAGCGGCTCCAGCACCGTAAGAAAGAGCGGAAAGGCAGAAAAAGTAATGGTTCCCATTGCCACCGAAGAAACCTGAATTGCCTGAAAAAAGGTGGTCCAGTGAAGGGCCAGTACCAGCCCCGCAAACACCGCCAGCCCCAGATCCCGTTTGTTTGCCAGCCGCAGCGGCGTGCGGCTGGCCAGGCCCAACACCAGCAGTACCGCAGCGGAGCAGATCACCCGTCCGCCCGCGATCACCACGGAAGGTGCCTGCACAAAGCGGCCGATCACCGCGGCCAGCCCAAACAGCATCACCGCAAGATTCAACGCCGCCACGCTCCGGGCCGTTCCGGTCTGTTCTGTTTTCATTCCATTTTCCCCACTCTCCCCGGCTTTGTTGTTCGGTGTGTACCGGTTTTCGTCAACTGGTTATTATACGGGAGACTGACAGGGTACGTCAACCGGAGTTTTGGTGGCACAGTGACAAGAAAATATGGTATAGTAAAGATTGTTCTATTTTACTTTATACAGGCGCGTTGAAAAGGCCGCCTGTTTTGGGAGGTTTTATCTTGCAGATTCCCGCATCCTGCACCCTCTGCCCCCGCCGCTGCAAAGCGGACCGGACCCGGCGCGCCGGGGTATGTGGTGCGGCCGACCAGCTGATGGTGGCCCGCGCAGCGCTGCATCACTGGGAAGAGCCGTGCATCAGCGGCACACAGGGCAGCGGCACCGTATTCTTCTCCGGATGCAGCCTGAAATGCTGCTATTGCCAGAACTATAAAATCAGTCAGGAAGGGCTGGGCAAAGCGATCGATGCAGCCCGTCTGGCCCAGATCTTTCTGGAGCTTCAGCAAAAAGGCGCTCACAACATCAATCTGGTCACCGCCACCCAGTGGCTTCCCTGGGTTCTGGAGGCTCTTGCGCAGGCGCGGGCACAGGGCCTGACCCTGCCCATCGTGTATAATACCGGCGGATATGAGACGCTGGAAACCGTGCAGCTTCTGGACGGTGTGGTGGACGTATGGCTGGCGGACGTGAAATATGTTTCGCCGGAGCTTTCTGCCCGCTACTCCGCTGCTCCGGATTATTTCGAGGTATGCAGCCGGGCGGTGCGGCAGATGATCCACCAGACCGGCGCCCCCCGTTTTGACGAAAACGGTCTGCTGCAAAAGGGCGTTATTCTGCGGCATCTGGCCCTGCCCGGCGCACTGGCAGATTCCAAAGCAGTGCTGGACTTTATGGCCAGCCTTCCTACGGGCAGCTTTTTGCCCAGCCTGATGAGCCAGTACACCCCCTTCCACAAGGCGGCACAGATGAAACCGCTGGATCGCCGCATTTCCACCTGGGAATACCGGCAGATGGTCAATTACGCGGTCGACCTGGGATTGAGCGAGGGTTACATGCAGCAGAAGAGCAGCGCCAAAGAGGAGTATACCCCGCCTTTTGATCTGGAGGGTGTCTGATATGGGAATTTTATTCAGTATTTTATATCTGGCGGTCTTTCTGGCCGCCGGCTTTGTGCTGGCGCATCGGGTGCTGCCTGCTTCCGGGCCGGAAACTCAGCTGGTTTATACCGCTGCCTTTGGGCTGGTGCTGCTGATTACACTGCCGGCACTGTTTGCACTGGCATTGGGTTTCACCCTGCCGGCCGCCCTGCTGGCGTTGGCCACTGCGGCAGGAATCTCACTTGCCGGATTTCTTTCCCGTCGTTCTGCTTCCGGCCGGGTGCTTCGCAAGCAGAGCGCACAGGCGTCCAACGCCAGCCATTCCCCCAACCTGATCCCTGCCTTCTGGGTCTGTGTGCTGCCGCTGCTTCTGTTTTCGATCTGGCTGCTGCACACGCACACCCTTTATTACAAGGATGGCGCTTACTGGTGCGGACAGAGCACCTACGGCGACCTGCCCATGCACCTTTCCTTTATAAAAAGCATCGCAGAGCAGGGACTGTTTCCACCGGAATTCCCCATGCTGGCCGGCCAGACGCTTTATGGCTATCCCTTTTTGTGTGAAAGCGTTTCCAGCGTATTTCTTCTGCTGGGCGCTCCGCTGAAATTCGCCTGCATTCTGCCCCAGGTGGTGGCACTGGCGGCGGTGTTTGGCGGCGGCTGGCTTCTGGCCAGGCATCTGCTGCGCAGCAATACCAAAGCCAGCCTTGCCTTCGTGCTGTTCTTTCTGGGCAGCGGCTTTGGGTTTGCTTACTTTCTGGAAGGCGGATTTGAAAACTTCACCCGTATTTTCACTGCCTACTATGAGACCCCCACCAATTATGTGGAGGAAAATATCCGCTGGGTAAACCCCATCGCAGATCTCCTGATTCCGCAGCGCGCCACCCTGTTCGGCTGGGCACTGCTCTTCCCCTGCCTTGCGCTTCTGGTTCACTTTGCGCTGGAGGAAGAATACCGGCTCTGGCCTGCGCTTGTTTTACTGGCAGCATCTCTTCCACTGGTACAAACGCACTCTGCTCTTGCTCTGGTGCTTATCTGCGGTGTGCTTTTCACCCGCTCTCTGGTCATGTACCGGACAAACTGGAAGGCGCTTCGCCCCTGGCTGTTGTTCGCTGCGGTAACAGCAGTAATCTGGCTGCCGCTGATGCTCACGCAGATCCTGCCCCATACTCAGGAGGGCTCGGGCTTTTTGCGCTGGCATTTCAACTGGTCCAACGAGGGAGATAATTACTTCTGGTTCTATATCAAAAACATCGGACTGGTCTATATTTTGCTGCTTCCCGCCTTCTTGTGGGCGGGCAAAAAACTGCGCTGGGTCTATGGCGGCGGCCTGTTGATTCTGCTGCTCAGTGAATTTGTGGAGTTTCAGCCTAACGACTACGACAACAACAAGCTGCTGTTCATCTGGCACCTGCTGGGCTGCATACTGGTGGCAAATCTGATCGTGGATCTGCTGAAAAAAGTGGAGAAGCGAAGCGTGCAGACGGTGCTCTGCGCCATGCTGGTGTTCACCGGCACCTTCGGCAGCATCCTCACGCTGGGGCGCGAAGCTGTGAGCCAATACCAGCATTTTGACGCAGACGCCATCGCCGTGGCAGACTATGTGGAAGAAAACACCGATCCCATGGGTCGCTTTCTGTGCGGTACACAGCTGTTGAATCCGGTTCTCAGTCTTTCCGGGCGGCCCATCCTCTGTGCTTCCGGCACCTGGCTGTATTACCATGGCATGGATTATTCCGCGCAGGAAGCTGCGGTACGCCAGCTGCTGGAATCCCCCAGCGATGAGAGCCTGAACCAGTGGGGCATTGATTACGTGATGATCGGCCCCTCCGAGCGGGCAGATTATGCGGTGAACGAAAACTGGTTTGCCACCCACTGTACCCTGCTTTACGATCAGGGTGGATACAGCATTTATCAGGTCAACAACTGACGGTTATTGGGAGTTTGCAAACGGTATCACACTGCCCTGCACCAGTCCCACACGGGAAACGAACAGAACAAAGGCAGCAAATGCCAGTGCGCATACAGGTATCGCCCATTTCCGGCTGTTCAGCACGGCGGCTGTCCTGTCGTAATAGCGCCCGATCAGCCAAACATTGGATGCGAAGAACAACACGAAGATCCATTCGGCGCGAAAGATCATTGCCATGCTGCTCAGTGCATAGCTGATAATCCAGTAATTCACGGTTTCCACACAGAGCTCCACTGCCTTTGCCAGTTGTTGTTTCATAAGATCGCCCGCCTTTTTCGTTTTTTTCATTGTATCGTTCTTTCCAGAAAAAAAGCAAGCCGCCCGGGTGCTCTGCACCGGGCAGCTTGCTTTTTTCATCTACGGTTTTGTCAATCAGTAGTACATGTACACCTGGCAGGGAATCATGCCGTTGTACAGCTTACGGCGGCGGCTGGCTTTTTTGCCGAAGTGCTTTTCCAGATCTGCATCCGCAGTGATGATGTAGGCGCCGGTCACCGGATGCTCCTCCAGTGCCTTGCCCAGCACACCCGCCAGTCGGGCAGCGGTGGCCAGATCGCCCAGGCGCTCGCCATAGGGAGGGTTGGTCAGCACGATCATCTCCGGCCGGGGAGCAAAGTCCTTCACGTCCGCCAGCTCAAAATGACACCGGTCGCCCACGCCCGCCAGCTTGGCGTTCTGGGTGGCAAGGGCCACTGCCGCGGGGTCGATGTCATAGCCGAAGCCCTCAAAGGCCGCGTCCCGCCGAATCTCGGACAATGCTTTTTCCCGCTGCCGGGCCCAGATCTCGGGCGGGCAGAAGGTGTAGTGTTCGGCGGCAAAACGGCGGCGCAGGCCGGGGGCGATGTTCATCGCCTTCTGGGCAGCCTCGATCACCATGGTGCCGCTGCCGCAGAAGGGGTCGGCCACGATGGAATCCCTCCGTACACGGCCCAGATCCGCGATGGCAGCCGCCAGTGTCTCCTTGATGGGGGCTCCGGTGGCGTTGCGACGGTAACCACGCTTGTGCAGACCGTCACCGGAGGTATCCAGCATCACTTCCACCACGTTTTTGCGGATGGAGAAGCGGATCTTGTACAGTGCGCCGGTCTCAGGCAGCATCAAAGTCTTGTGACCCTTCTTCAGCCGCTCCACCACCGCCTTTTTCACAATACTCTGGCAGGCGGGCACACTTGACAGAGTGCTGGACAGGCTGGAGCCCTTTACCGGGAACTGGGCGTCCGCCGGGATCAGCTCCTCCCAGGGAATGCTGGCCACACCATCAAACAGTTCGTCGAAGGTGGTGGCGGTGTAGGTTTTCAGCAGCACCAGCACCCGCTCCGCGCAGCGCAGATTCAGGTTTGCTGCGGCGATGATGTCCGCCGGCCCGGAAAAGGCGATGCGGCCGTCGGTCACCTTCACGTCCTCGGCGCCCAGGCGGCGCACCTCAAAGGCGGCAGTGCTCTCGGTGCCAAAGTAACAGGGGGCAATCAGATCAAATTTCATAATAAGGCAAACTCCTTTTGGATGCGGCCTGTTGCAGTGAATTCACAGGCCGGTGTGAATGGTCGCAGGGTCTATCATATCATGGGGAGACAGGCGGCGCAAGGCTTTTTTCTTCCATTAACGTTTCCGGTAAAGCTGAAGAAGGCAGAGTACGATGGGGCCGAACACCAGCAGCATGGTCAACGGCATAAACCAGCTTCCCAACGGCTGCGACCGGGCCGAGCAGACCGCCATCCATGCAAAAATCGCCGCAATCACAAGCCGTATGGTCACCAGCAGATTTTTCAAAATGCGGTACACCCGCACCCGGTTTTCCTCGGTCACCTGCACGCCGGTGTTCCAGATCATGGGAACCTGTTCAATTCCCCACATCATCAGCCACATCACCCCGCCGATTACCAGCAGAACCACACAGCTGCTTTTATTGCCCCATGCGTCCGGCTGGCCGCCAAACCTGTAATGGGTGGGGATTTTTTGCGGGATTGCCATCCAGTTGGCCCAGAGATAAAATGCAGCCGCTGCCAGAAATCCTCCGCTCAGCCAACCAGCCAGGCGGTCATACCGGCTTTTGGGAATGCTCCATTTGTTCTTGTTCATCTCACAGCTCCTCGCCGGGGTAACACACGCCCCATTCCTGCCGCAGAGCGGTCATGGTGCGCATCACATCCTGCGTCCAGTCCAGATGCAGAGCCGACACGTCGCCGGTACGCACTGCCTGTTCCATGGCGGCCACCTCATATTCCAGCGCCCGGGCCGTTTCACCCGCCCGGACCTCGGTCACCGCGCCGGTGGCTGCATCCACCACTCGGGCTATCTGAGCGCGGGGGTAATCATCGATCTCGATGTATGCGTTTTCACAGCCGATCACCGCCCGCTTGGGCAGCTTGGAACGCAGGCTCATGGTGATGGTGGCCATCTGGCTTTCCGGATTTTGCAGCAGGATGACCGCCTGTTCGTCCACCCCGGTAGGGGCCAGCTTTACCCGGCTGAGCACCTGATCCGGCGCGCTGGACAAAAAGCTGCGGGCGCAGCTGAGGGCATAGACCCCAATATCCAGCAAGGCGCCGCCCGCCAGTTCCGGATTAAAAAAACGGTTGGTCATGTCATAGGGCTTGAAGCTGCCAAAGTTCAGTTGCAGAAGCTGAACCCTACCCCATTCTCCCAATGTCAGCCGCTGCCGCAGTTCCTTGTACAGGGGCATGTGCCAGATGGTCATAGCTTCTGCCAGAATCCGTTTCTTTTCCCGGGCCAGTGCGACACACCGCTCCAACTCCCGACTGTTCAGGGTGATAGCTTTTTCGCACAGCACATGCTTGCCTGCGGCCAACGCCTGCTCGATCAAAGCTGCATGGGTATTGTGAGGAGTGGCGAGGTAGACAATATCTATCTCCGGGTCTGCAAAGGCCTGCTGCGTACTTTCATACAGCCTGTCCGCGCCGTACCGCTGTGCAAAAGCCCGTACCTTCTCTGGGCTGCGACCCGCTACGCCGAAGGGCCGGCGGTCCATGAATGCAAATGCCCGGGCCATCTCCTCAGCAATTCCGCCCGCACCTATGATTGCCCAGTTAAACGTTTTGTCCACTTCCAGCCCTCCTTGGTCGTTTTGCGTCATTATACCATATACATACTTCGGTTGGCCAGATGATCCCTTTTATCTTTTCAAATGAAACCGTTCAAAAATATTTTCATAATATGCCTTGACGAGTCTTCATTTCCCGTCTATGACTAAAGCGCTAAGGCACATTGTTAGATTTCATCTGAAATAGCAATGTGCGGCTACTTTATATGAATCTCAATACCCCATCACTTTTCACCCCACGCAACTTTTTCCTTATCAAATTCCCCAAAAAGCTTTACGGATAAAAAAGCATGATTTGCATTTTCCTCTTCGAACAAAACGACAGCAAGCAAATTATTCGAAAAAGTATGCAAATCATGCCAAAAAATCAGTCTGTTATAGGAATATCCAATATGGTTTTACAAAAGCCACAGAGAAACAATTCATTGCCAGTATTTGATATCCTGGATATCATTGATTCAACTTTGCAGAGTTTCCCTGTTTGAATCTGTATTTTACACTTCGCTCTCCTGAAATTTTTTTCGATTTTGCACCATCTGCAGCTTAAACTCAAAGTCTTGGCGATCTTTTTCAACCAGCGTAGTGAGAATAAGGCCGGCAAAAAAGGCTTGGATTGCCGCCAATGCAATAAATCCGCTCACAATTAACGTTGGGAAGTTAGGAACCAATCCAGTCTGGATATATACCGCAAGAACCGGAACAAACATGATTGCGGAAACAATCAGCAGCAGAAGTGCCAGCAAACCAAAGAACCGGAACGGTTTATAATTTTTATACAGCCTTGCAATTGTTACAAGAACTTTGGCACCATCCGAATACGTATTTAATTTCGACTCGCTCCCTTCCGGCCTGTCGCGATATTCGATAACAACATTTTCAACGAGCATATTCTTTTCCACTGCGTGGATGCTCATTTCCGTTTCAATTTCGAAGCCTTTGGAAAGCACCGGGAAAGTTTTGGCAAACTGGAAGCTAAACGCCCGATAACCTGTCATAATATCACGAATATTGCTCCTGAATAACCGATTGATCGTTCCTCTTACCAAACTGTTTCCAAAGTTATGGAACGGACGCTTGTTTTCTTCAAAATATGTTGAAGAAAGTCTGTCACCGACTACCATATCAACACCGCGCTCCAAGACTTTGTTCACCATTTCACGACCAAACTCAGCCGGATAAGTATCATCACCATCAATCATGATGTAACATTCAGCGTCGATTTCCCGGAACATCCGCCGGATTACATTTCCCTTTCCCTGCTGATACTCATGCCGTACAACAGCACCTGCATTTCTTGCAATTTCAGCTGTATTATCCGAAGAGTTGTTATCATACACATAAATTGTTGATTCCGGAAGTTCTTTCTGCCAGTCTTTGATTACTTTTTCAATAGTCTGGCTCTCATTGTAGCAGGGAATCAAAACCGCTATTTTTTCCATCGTTACATTTTCCTTTCCTTTTCTGCATCTATTCTTGTCAGCGCAACAGAGATCATGAACGGAATTGCCAAATTCATAGAGAAGACATATCGGAATTCCCCATGGGTCGGGGCTGCTATCATAAGGGTTCCCCAAAGGATCAACAGTGGAACAAGAGACTGTGCATAACGCAGTCTCTTTCTTACGAACAAAACTGCTGCACTGATGCACAAAAGCCATATAGGGAACCCCGTACTGAAGAGTAGGTTAACAAATGGGGTCTGATTATAAAAAATCGGAAGCTTATTTTGAATTCCAACACTAAGATCAATATTGAACAATTCCTGAATAATATTTCTTCCGCTAATATTAGTCCAGTGGTCATCCGCACCATAAACGTATGTGTAGCCAATCGTATCCAATTGCCAATACCCCATTGTTTGCATACAATAGGCCTTCACAAATTTTCCCGGATTTTGAAGCAACAGTTCAGTCCAGACCTTTATGAACTCCGCCTTATTTTCCTCCAGAAACTCATTGTTAAAATCCTGATGGAATTTTATGCCATTGGAAGAAGTCGCATCATACGCCTCTTTCATCTCATCTAATGGCATAATTTCATTCAAAAACGCCGCCTGTTCGTCTGTAATATATCCATCATTCTTTACTGTATAGCCAATCTGCTGCAGTGGAATCCCTACCGATTCGGCAAAATGCCCTTTAAGTATATTTAGCGCATCATAGCCCGGTCCCTGAATCAACACGATACTTAATATTGTAACCAAAAAGACAGGAACTGTTTTTTTCCACAATGTCCGGTATGATACTGCCAAGACAAAAAGTGTGGCTATCACAATGTATATTCCGTTATTTCTTCCAAAAGCGACCAGAAGACACAAAACAGTCAGTCGCAACAGCGTTTTGGGATGTGCCAGCATCCTGTCGCTTTCATACTGGACAATATCGAACACTGTCATGGCCAAAAGCAAACACCAGCAAGAAAACAGGATATCTTTCCACATCGTGCAGGAATACATTGCAATCAGCGGACTAAAACCAAAGAACACAAACGACGCTACCCGAATTATAAATGGGATACATTTTTGTCTCATCCACTCCAGGCAATAAGAAAGAGTAAGAGAAAGCATCGTCATCTGCAGCAACGAGAAAATGCAAACGCCCGCCTCCAGACTTCCAAAAAGGTTTCCCACAGTCAGACATATTTTTACAAATAACGTAAACATTACCGGGTGATGATTGTTCCAAAGTTCACCACCTATGGACTGAGCAATACTGGAATAGGAATCAACGGACAGATTTCCTGGGAAATAGGTGAGAAAATAAGGACACCAGCACAAAATCATAAGCAGCGCTATGATGATCCAGTTTTTTCTACTGAATACCGGAATCTCATTATTTCCGGAATCAGTTCTTTCGGTGTATCTTAAAATGCTTTCCAGCAAAAAGCAAATTACTACGAACGCTATTGCCCCAAACAGCACTGCCCAAACAACATCCATAACAGAAAAATCGCTAAGGAAGACTTTATTATCAATGTCAATTTTTCTTCCTATGGTCACAGCGATTCCCCATAGAATACTGAGGACAGCTCCTGCCCCAATCAGCATTTTGTTTTCCAGGGCCAACCGTTTAATTATTGCATCATATGCAAAAGCCAGGAACAAAACAAACAGTGTCGCTTTGCTGTCCAATGTGATCGAAACATACTGGCAGCTTATAAGAGCCAGCACAAATGCCACCGCTACTCTGATCCATGGATTTTTCAATATGCATACATCTTTTTGCGTTTTTTTATCATACCTCGAACCTAGTGACTGTCCTTCTTCCTGCGGGCTGTAAAACAAAAACGCTGCCAACAGAGGCAATGCTAGATGAAGCGAAAACATATACCTGAATTCACAATATACGGGTGTTGCAATCATCAGCGTCCCCCATACCCCAACCAAAGGAAGCAGGCTCAGCGTATACCTCTTCCTTTTTTGCCAAATCATTACACAGCATAGAAACAGAATCAACCAAACAGGAGTAGCCACCTTAAACAGGTAACTGACTACCGGCATAATATCATTTTCCGCCACTGCATTTTGTATGAACCTGCTACTGTCAACGCCTGTTAACGACTGGATCACATTAACCGTTCTCAAGTTATACTGCTCGGCATACTCAAGTCCAAATGTACACTTCCAGTTTGCAACATCAAGGTACCAATATCCCATTGTCTGCAGTCCATACGCTTCTATGTATCCTTTCAGATTGGCAGGCAGCATCTGAGCCCATACTTTCAAAAATTCGTCTTTGCTTTGTTCCAGATACGACGCGTTGAATTGCTGGTTAAACTTTATGGCATCAGCAATATAAGGATTATACACTTCCTTTATGGTTTCCGTTGGGAGCAACTGGTTGATATAATTTCCCTGTTCTTCAGTAATGTTGCCATCCATCGCCACTGTATGTGCCATCTGCTGCATCGGAATTGCAACTGATTCCGCAAACCCGCCTTTTTTGATCCCAAACGCTGCATATACGGGGCCTTGAATTGCCACGATCAGCATAAAAACAGCCGCAAAAAAAGGCAAAAAGCGTTTCCAATATTTTCTGTACATACACAGTGCGGTGATCATCACGAGAACCACGATATAAATACCGTTATTTCTGCCAAACGCAACTAGAAAGCACAGACAAGCTAATTTCGCAAGATTTTTCCATTGATATAAATAGTCTGCGCCACCTTCTGCCACATCATACAAAAACATGACAAACAGCATGATCCATATAGAAAAAAGAACATCTTTCCACATGGTGATAGAATAAACCGCAACAATGGGGTTGATTGCCCAGAATGTCGTGGCCACCCATCCCCATTTTTTTGAAGCCCCATGCTTTTCCATCCAGACCGTGGATAAACTTAAAACCACAGCCATAAGCAACATCTGGACAACAGAAAAAACCGCAATTCCTTCTTCGGTTCCACCAAAAACAGCGCCAATTTTCAGGCATACTCTTACTAAAAGAGTAAACATAACCGGGTGATGATTATTGAGCGCCTCCTCCCCCAATGCCTGCATTACAGAAGCACAGGAATCAGAGGACCCTGATCCAGGATAAAATGTTAAAAAACACGGTAACCAGAAAACAAAAAGTATTCCACCCCGAATCAACCATAGCTTCTTGTCAATCTTATCATTTACGGCCACTGTTACGATTCGTGTATGACATAATACAAACTGCATGATGTTCGTAACGATACAGAAGATAACCAGCCCTAGCACAATCCATCTGCCCAAATCCGCATACTCTATCTTCCAATTATCATACAGGCTCTTGCCTAACACAAAACTCGCACTGAGCAAGCCGGAATATAGTCCAGACAAAACATAGAGCCTCGGCTGTTTAATGGCAACCATATTTTTTATGCACAAACAAAGCCCAAATATTAAAACGCCGTATACAAGCAGGCTTTCTCTGGTCATTTGAACACTAAAAAATGAGAAAAAGACTGCAGATCCCGCATAGGCTCCAATGATCGTAATTGCCGTCTTTAAATCCAGTATTTTTTTCATTTTAATGCGTAGCCTTTCCCTTTTATTGCATCAATCCACATAAACTCAGGGGCGGTCAATTCGTCTTATATAGCTGAGAAGCCTGAAAGCAGGTTTCCGCCTTTTCGGCTAACAAAATTATCCTCACACCTGCATCCTTATGCATTTAAGTTTTTCTGTCAGCCATCATAACTGTACCCTCATGAATTTATTCTTAAAGGCAAAACAGTCATCCACATCTAACCCTAATAAACACCTGAAACTCTTCTCCGTGCCAGCTATATTACAACAGCTTCCATTCGCCACTTTTTTGCTTTTATTATGTCATTATCACTTTATCATTTTTAGCATATCATATATAATTCCTATTGTCTATAATTTTCATCTAAGCATAACTGTATTTGTTCTTGATCTTCCGTAAAACTTTTCTCATTCATAACCAGGGTTTATTGGACAGCCGTAGTCTTAACAGAGGCTATATATTTCAGATCACCACAGATTATTGAAGCAACATTCCCGGATTATTGGTTTCCTTTTTTCTGGCTCTTCCACCAGAACATCAGCATAAAATGAATTGTGAACTGGAGTGTGATCAGCGCTCCCACATACAGAATTGCCTTTTCCCACAGCGCCATCTGGATAAGGCCTCCTGTTCCTTCATAAATGACCCGACCCTCACTATCTGCTTTTGTGCAATCTACCTGTGCGGTGGTTCCATCTGCCCACTGGATTTCAGCCCGGCCATAGCCCTCACCACCGGCAAAAATCAACTGCGTGGAACGTGCTGCCGGCAGTTCTACCGTCAGGCGGCCGGTCTGCCCCTGTTCTGCCGCCACAAACACCATATCATCATATTCAGCATTGTAGGTCCAGTTCAGCGATTCGGTGAATCCCATGTCTGACAGCAGTTTCTCCTGACCATCCTGCACAATGCGGGCCAGGCATAAATTCTGGTTTTGTCCCGCGGATTCACCCGCATAAATGGTAAGGGTTGTTTTCTGATATTCCGGAATCAGATAATTTACAGAAAAAACTGATACAATCAGTGCCAGTGCCAGTGCCAGCAACTGATCCTTTACCGGGTTCGGGCGAACGGTTTTCTTGAACAGAATCTTTTTCAAAAAAGCCATTCCGACACACAGCGCAAGGAAATAACAGGCAACAAACACCACCTGCACGGTCGTATTCAAGGTAATTCGGTATACACTCCAGGTAAGGTATCCAGCTGCAAGCACCACTGCCAATGCACGAATCACTTGTTTGATATACTTCATTGTTTTGTTCCGTCTCGCCTTTCTTCTCAACACTCAAACAGTTCGTTGAGTTCTTTCTCTATCATTTCATTCGGATAATGATACTGCTGCAGATTTTCATGGAAGCGTTCGATTTCATTCTGGTTTTCCAAAATATGCACGATTGCATCCCGAATTCCTTTTTCTGTATTTGCTGCAAGCCAGCCATTCTTCCCCTGACTGATCTGTTCCGGAATGCCGCCCACCGCTGTAGCCAGCACAGGTACCCCCAGTACAAACGCTTCGTAGATGGTATTCGGCAAGCCTTCGTAGGAAGAAAGCAGTGCAAAAACCTGCGCATTCTTCACATAGCGGAACGGGTTCCGATGCGCTCCGCGCAGTGTTACGCAATCTGTAAGATCCAGCTTTTGAATCTTTTCCACTGCATCGTTCCATTCCGGACCGTCTCCGATCCAATCCCAATGGAAGCGATATCCTTCCTCCTTCAGTCCGTAGAGAATTTTTAACAGCCGCATCAGAGACTTCTCCTGACTGAGCCGCCCCACCGTGACAAAATGAACCGGCGGGAATGGTTTTTCCGAACGCATCTGCCCTTTTTGCAGAATCTCTTCCTGATCAATAAAATTGGGAAGCACCTTCGTCCGGGGGGCCAGTTGCGGATAAATCTGAATGAACCGGTTTCGGATCTGTTCGCTCAGCAATACGATCGTATCAAACTTTTGATAGATCTGCCCATCGTCCTTTGTAATATGTCTGGTCCAGTCCGAAAAATTCTTCCACGCTGAATAATCTGTGTGGATCCACTGAATTTTCTTCTGCGCGCTGCAATTTGCCACATCTTTACGCCAGATCGAACCCTCTGACACAACACACACCGTTTTAAACTGGCCAAACAGCTTTTGTGCTTCCCCCATCACACATTTGTGGAAGGTTTGCTGCTGTCTGTCCGCAGAAGGCATAAACGAACGAACTACCTTTTCAGCTTTTTCTGCTGCAGTCCAGGAGCGGTCCAGCAAAACAGCCAGAACCCGACTGTTGAACCAGCGGTTTTTCTGAATACTGTACCACCCGTAAAAGCAAACCTCGGGAAGACGCATCCGCAGTTCCAGATTGGGTTCTGTGCCGGAAAAAACAGCTACCTTATGCCCGGCCCGCTGTAAGGCATCCATTTGATGAAGTGCTGCCCCTTTGGCTCCACTGGGATAATTCACATCATCAAACACAAAAAGGATGTCCTTTTCCAAATTGGACAATTCCTCTTTACTCACCAGACGGCCAAAGCTTTCCACAATTTCTGTGGTATTGTCAAAATCGGTTAACGAATCCCGGATCTTCTGCCGCAGCTCTTCATTTGTGAGCAGAAGCTCCAATTTGTCGGCAATATCCTCCGGAGTAAAATCCGTTAAAATGCCGTTTTCCCCATGAACAATCTGCTCCAGTGCTCCGGCCGTGCGCGTTGCAATCACCGGAACCCGCAGTGTTTTCGCCTCGGTAATAACCATGGACCAGGACTCAAAATCCGACAGAACCGCCACTGCATCTGCGTAACGCATATAGCGATAGGGATTGCTCCTGCTTCCAAGCAGCAGAAAGTCCTTTTCCAGACCATACGCTTTCGCCTGTTCACGCACCTTTTCCACAAGCGGACCATACGCCAGAGAACCAATGTTCAACCAGGTAAAGTTTACTCCCCGCTGCTTCAGAATGCGCATTGCTTCCAGCTGACGCAAGTGCCCCTTTTCTGTGCGGATATTGGCAACCGTCAACACAATCGGACGCTTCGTTTCCAGCAAAACATCCTCTGTGGGCTCCTGTGCCATTTTCCGAAGTTCCGGAAGGTCCAGCGGGTTATAAATGACCGCCGCTTTTTCCTTCATAAGCGGATATGCTTCCACGCTGCTCTTCAGCGCGTTTTGGGAGACAAAAATGTAGGAATCCACTGCGTCATCATAGCGGAAATATTCCTTGGCATTAAAGTACGACGCCTTTGACAGATCGGTGTGAATCCAGGCTGCTTTGTGCACCGCGTTTACTTCACGGGCAACAAATACAGGCGTATACCACTCTCCAACATGAAACGCCCAGTCATACTGTTTGCCAAACACAAAATCCAGTGCCGGCCGGGGGAATTCGTCCTTTTGCGGAATGGTATACAAAAAGCGTCCTCGCGCACGCTTCGGCAAAGGGTAGTTCAGGTTTTCCTGGAAAACATCGCACAGACGGATCCAGGACGGTACCATGGGAATCAGCGATACCGCATTTTCTGCGGGCATCTGATTCATTACCAGGAAATCCACCTCGTATGCTTCTTTGTCCAGCAGCTTGAACAGGTTAAGCAGAGCACTCTCTGCTCCGCCTTTATAAAATTGTGAAATAACAAATAAAAGCTTCTTTTTCATGGAAACTTCCTTTCCCTCTGCAACGACTTTTTCAAAGCTCCTTATCACACTGTCATAAACATTTGTTTAACTTCCTGAATCGCCCGGGCATACTCATCCCGTTCTGGTACCGGCTCAATTTCCAGATTATTTTCCAGAAACTCCTTAAGCACAGGAAACGCATCTTCCGCATTTCCATCAATCAGGCGGCCATTCACACCTTCTCTGATCTGTTCGGGGATTCCTCCAACCGCTGTTGCAATGACCGGGATCCCCAGAATCTTTGCTTCCTCAATCGTTACCGGCATTCCTTCATATCTGGAAAGCAGCACAAAAGCATCCGCTTTCTTCAGCAGCGGATAGGGATTTTCCATCTGACCTGTAAACAGAACCGTCTGTTCCAACCCCAATCGCCTGCATTGGCGCTCAAGCTCTTCTCTCTGCGGGCCGTCTCCAACAATAAACCAACGGAAATCGGCAATTCTTTTCAGCCTGGCACTCAGCTCCAGTAACTGATCCATCGCCTTTTCCTGCTCCAGGCGACCAATCGTAAGCAACCATTTCTGCTGCTTTGAAGGCAATTGCACCGTAAGGGGCTCCTCTGCTCGCGCTGTGATCTGTTCCACGGGCAAAACATTTTTCAGCACCACAGTTTTTCCCGCAAGCGTCGGCAGCTTGTCCACAAACCCTTTGCGGTTACACTCTGACAGGCATACGATCCGATCAAAATATGCGTACAGGTGTGCATCGTTACGAGTCACCTGACGCGTCCAGTCGCTGAACTGACTCCAAAGCGAGTAGTCCGTGTGGATCCACTGCACCTTCTTCGGGTGTTCAAGCCCCGCCACCATGGACCGCATTCTGGATGCCTCACTGACCACACAAACCACATCGAACGCTTCAAAGGACTTCGCAAACTGCACCTGAAGCGCTCTTTCCATGGCCGCGTCCTGCCGCCCGACTTTTCCCAACAGCGCAAACCAGATTCTGGCCACTTTCTGGGAAAAACTGCATTCTGGATTCTTCAGCACCTGGGAGGCAGGCGTGCCATAACAGGCAACCTTCGTTTGGGGCGGCACCGTAATCCACTCCACATTCCCAAACTGCTTTTTTGTTTCCGGCTTTGGTGAAGTCAGACTGAACACTGTAATGGAAAAATCCGATTGAATCGCCCGGATCTGCGCGGCAGTCACCATTTGTGCACCGCTGGGATAATTCACATCATCAAACACATACAGCAGACTTCGTTTTCCCATGCCATCATTCTCCTTTTAGCAGCTGCTCCAGCTCCATTAACGTGGTCTGCCGGGTCGAAAAGCCCTGCAGATTTCGGTGGATCTCCGATCTCATTTTTTCATCTTTCAGCAGTTGCTCCAATGCATCCGCAATGGCCTGCGCATCAAAATCACACAAAACGCCCGTTTCGCCATTGACGATTTGTTCCATCGCACCGGAGGTTCTGGTTGCAAGGACCGGAACCCCAAGCAATTTTGCTTCTGTAATCACCAGAGACCATGCCTCGAAGTCCGACAAAACCGCCACCAGATCTGCCCGCTTCATGTATTTATACGGATTGGGATCAGCCGGAAGCCGCAGAAAACTTGTTTCGAGGCCATATTTCTGGATTGCTTGATCCAGCTTCTGTCGAACCAGAAAATCGGCACTGCAGCCCACATTTACCCATGTAAACTCCACACCTCTGTCTCGAAGGATCTTCATCGCCTCCACCTGACGAAGGTGATTTTTTTCAGGTCGGAAATTGGCCACTGTCAGCACCACGGGGCGATCCGTTGGCCAGCTCTGCTCCAGTGGTTCCTGTGCCTGTTCACGAATCCCCTCATCCGCACACATATTATGTACCACAGCGGTGCGTCCTTTCAAAAACGGGAAACGTCTGGCCGCACTTTCCATCGACTGGCGGGAAACAAACAGGTATTTCTGATAATACGGATCAAACCCAAACAAAATCTGAGGATCCACGTAAGGTGCTTTATCCACATCTGCGTGAATCCACACATATTTTTGCGCCGCATCCACCTTTTTTGCCACAAACTCCGGCGACATCCACTCTCCGTATGAAAAAGCTGCATCGTAATGTTTTCCCTTGACAAACCGATACGCTGCCGCACGATACATCTGGCGGCGGGTAAGCTTTTGCCAAACCTTAAACGCAACCTTTTTTACAATGGCAAAGCGCCCCTCCGCCTGAGCCGCATTGCATACGTTCACCCATGAGGGCAGCAGTGGCGTGAGCGATACGGCATTCGGCTGGTCGATCTGGTCAAACAGCAGAAAATCCACTTCGTATTCCTGGGGAGAAAGTGCGTGAAACAGATTCAGCAAAGCAGTTTCTGCTCCGCCTTTGTAAAACTGGTTAATCACAAACAACAGCTTTTTCACAACAACACCTGCTTTTTATTCCTGCGAGTATGCTGCGCATACTTCCTGCGCATCACCAAACATACGCACATGACCATGCTCCAGCCAAAGCGCCTTATTGCACATTTGCTGGACCTGCTGAATGGAATGGGAAACGAACAGCACCGTTGCACCGGAGTCAATGATGCTCTTCATGCGTGCAAAGCTCTTTTCCTGGAACTTAAAGTCACCCACCGCCAGCACCTCGTCGATAATAAGAATGTCCGGCACATTCATCGTGGCAATCGCAAAGCCAAGACGAGCCGTCATACCGGAAGAAAAGTTTTTCACCGGCACATCCACAAACTGTTCCAGCTCGGCAAACCGAATGATATCATCAAACCGTTCTTCCATATACTCATGGGTATATCCCAAAATCGCGCCATTCAGGAAGATATTTTCCCGTGCAGAAAGGTCTGCGTCAAATCCTGCCCCCAGCTCGATCAGGGGTGCAACGTTTCCGTTGGTGATTACCGTTCCGCTGGTGGGCTTCAGAATACCCGACACAACCTTGAGAAGGGTGCTTTTTCCGGAGCCATTCAATCCGATTACGCCCAGGGAATCACCTTTTTCAATTTGAAATGACACATTTTTCAGCGCCCAGAATTCGTCAAACTGAAGCTGGCGCTTTGCCACACGAATCAGATATTCCTTAATGTTATCCACCCGTTCCTTGCTCAGGTTGAACAGCATGGAAACATCGTTCACGTCGATCATAACACTCATACACATTCTCCTCGCTTTTATACGTACAGCACAAAGCGATCCTGCTTGCGGTAGAACACCCACAAACCGATCAACAGCGTTACAGCCCCGATCAAAAAGCAGATCAGGTTCTCCTTCATTCCGGGGAAAGTACCGTACAGCACCACATCACGCATATAAGTAACATAGTGATACATCGGATTCAGCTGCATGATTTTCATTGCAAAGGAAGGAAGAATGGTGACCGGATAAAAAATCGGGGTGAAATAAGTCCACGCAAGCACAAAAACGCCCCAAAAATGAGCGATATCGCGGAAATACACCGTTGCTGCCGCCAGAAGAAGACTCAGGCCGCTTGTAAACAGGAACACATAAAAAATCGGCAACGGCATAAGCAGCAAAGTTGCATGGAAGGGCGCACCGGTAACAATCATCACCACAAACATCGCAACCAGCGAAAAGCCCAGATTCACCAGAGCACTCAACACCTTGGAGATCGGGAACAGATATTTGGGAATGTAGACTTTCTTAATCAGAGACGCACTTCCGATGATGGAGTACAGGCCATTTGAAGTTGCCTCCGAATTGAAGGAAAATATCAGTGATCCTGCCAGATAATAAATCGGGAAGTTGGGGATATTCTGCCGAAACAACGTGGAAAACACAACAGTGATTACGCACATCATCAGCAACGGATTCAGCACCGTCCACAAAAGACCCAGAACCGATTTGCGATAACGAACCTTGATATCCCGCACCACCAGCTCATTCAGCAGGGTTTTATATTTCAGAAACACCTTGATTTTCTGTTTCAAAAGCTCTATTTTTTGTGCCAATCGTCAATCATCCTCTCTTTGCTTTTTGTTGATAAAGCTCTGCCAGCCATGCAGCTGCCTGTGTGCATTCAAAGCCTGCATTGGCCACACAGGCTCCTGCCTGCGTTCGATCCTTCTTTTGCTGTGCCAGTTTATACAGACATTCTGCCCAGAATTCCGGCCCCTTTTCCAGGGGAATTCGCATTGCCTGATCGCTCACCAGCACCTCGCCTGTTACCGCTTCAGAAAACAGCACCGGTAACCCCGACGCCTGCGCTTCCAGCGCTACAACCGGCATACCTTCATAAAAGCTGGGCATGCAGAACACATCCATCGTACTGTAGTAAGGCGCCGGCTCCTGCTGCGGACCCGCCTGTACCACACTCTGTTCCAGATTCAAATGCTGCAAACACTCCTGTATCTGTTCTGCACATTCTCCTTCTCCCACCAGAAGCAGTTTTGCATCCGGGACCTTTTGAAGCAGGCAGGCAAATACATGCAGCAAAAACTCATGGTTTTTCGCATAAGTATAGCGTCCAACATGACCAACAACCAGGGTTTCTTCCGAAATTCCAAATTTCTGCCGAAGACTGCTGCGCTGTTTGGAATCAAAGATAAAGCGCCCGGTATCTATGGTATTGGGAACGATGATTACCCGACCGCTGTCCACCGCCTTCTTTCCGTACATCCAGAGAGCTGCCTTCTCTCCACAGGCAAACCAGTCTGTGGCCGCCATTCGGGTAAGGGGACGAAGAATATACTTCAGCAATGTTTTTTTCCATTCTCCCCAATGTGCGGTGGAATGATTATGGCAGATTCTAACTGGTATCCGCGCCCGCCACGCTGTAAAAAGCGGAAAGAAATTCATCGTGTTGATATGGCAGTGAATCACAGCATAGTTATTATGGCGCAGCAGCTCATACAGTCTTTTTTGCCATGCCCACATCCGTGAATAGGGCGGAAGGAAATAGATGCCTGCACCTGCTTTTTCCAGCTCTGCGCGCTGGGGAAACGCGGAATCCTCATCCACAAAAAAATCGAACTGAATCCTGGATTTATCGATGGCGCGGTAATAGTTCATTACCACGGACTCCACCCCGCCTCGATTCATTTTCCCCATGATCTGGGCGATCCGTATCGGCTCCTGCTGCATCTGTTTCTCACCTGCTTTACTGCCCATATTTTTCAAACATGTCGTTCTGTCAACTCGCAATCAAAGCAAACTGCTGAGCTGCAACATAGTTTCCGGTATAAACCTTAATGTTTGTACCATCTGCCGTGGAAGCATTATCAACATCCAGAAACAGCTCTGTCCCCACAGAACGGATATAATACATTCCGTTACCGGCATTTTCCAACCACCACCGCTGTGCTCCAGTATTATTTTTCTCCCACTGCTGCACGTTGGTTCCCGGCACCGAAGACCCAGATGCCACATCTAAAACTTTTTCAGAACCTACATTCATGATGTAGTACTGGCCATCTCCAGCCGAAACAAACCGGAATTTCTGTGCCACACTGCCGTTGGTGGTATACAACTGTACATTGGCCCCATTTGCCACACTAGCAGCACTGATATCCACAACTTTGCCGGAGTCCAGCCCGCTTGCGATGGTATACACTCCTTCCGGGATCAGATCCCCCACCTTTTGCAGACGGAACTGTTGGGCTGCGGAACGATTCTGACGATTTATCTGAATGTTAGCGCCATTTTCTGTGGAGGAATTAGCCACATCCAAGTACAGATCGCTGCCTTTTGAACGCAGATAATACGCACCATTTCCAGCCTGTTCAAAATACCATCGCTGCGCATCCGAATCATTGCTGGTATATTGCCATACATTGGATTCTGGCTCTGTATAGCCATATGCCACATCCAGAACTTTTCCCGATCTCAGATTCGTTATTTTGTAACTTCCATCACTCTGCTTTGTAATGACAAAACGCTGTGCAAAACTTCCATTGCTTTGATAAAGCTGCAGATTAGCGGTATCCTCCATGCTGGCGGCTGCAATATCCAGTACCTTTGAGGTATCCAGCATGCTGGATACCTCATAAACACCTTCTTCAACCGAAGAATTAAGGCTGGTCGGCTGCAGGCGGAATTTTTGCGCATCCGACTGATTTTTCAAATATACTTGTATGTTAGCCCCATCCGCAGAGGAGGCGCTGTCAATATCCAGATACAACCCATTACATTTGGAGCGGATGTAATAGTACCCATCCCCTGCATCCTCAAAGCTCCACATCTGAGCCTCATTGTTGCTACGTTCCCATTGTTGAACATTGGTTCTCGGCTCGGAAGCTCCATCTTTCACGTCCAGAGCTTTTCCGGATGCCGCATTGATCACATAATACTGGCCGTTTCCTGCTGAAACCAGCTGGAATTTCTGCGCGGTGCTTCCATTGTTCGTATACAACTGCACATTAGCTCCATTGGCAGTGCTGCCAGAGCTGATATCCACCACTTTATTGGAATCCAGTGCACTTACAATGGTGTACAGCCCTTCCGGGATTTCCTGGCTCTCCACCTTCTGCAAACGAAACTGCTGCGCCTCGGAGCCATTTCCGGTATACACCTGAATGTTGGTTCCATCTGCCGTAGATGCAGCGGCCACATCCAGATACAAGCCATTGCATTTTGAACGCAGATAATATGCGCCATCTTTCGCCTGCTCAAAATACCACCGCTGTGCGTCGGAATCATTGCTGGTATACTGCCATACATTGGTTCCAGGTACAGAGGATCCAGATACTACATCCAGAACTTTTCCGGAGCCCATATTGGTTATCTTATAGCTTCCATCGCTTTGAGCAGAAATCGCAAAACGCTGTGCCATGCTACCGTTACTCTGACCAAGCTGAAGATTGGCAGTATCCTCCGTGCTTCCTTCCGCAATATTCAGCACCTTTGATGTATCCAGTACACTGGATATCACATAAATTCCTTCTTCAACTTTCACATCAATGGGTGCGGTTTGCAATCGAAACTTTTGAGCATCGGACTGATTTTTCAGATATACCTGTACATTGGCTCCATCTCCAGAAAGGCCGCTGTCGATATCAAGATACAGCCCATTGCATTTGGAGCGAATATAGTAATAGCCATTGCCTGCATCTTCAAAACACCACAGCTGCGCTTCACTGCCGTTATACTCCCATTGCTGCACATTTGTTCTCAGCTCTGGGGAGCCGTCTTTCACATCCAGCATTTTTCCAGATGCAACATTTTCTATCCTGTAGTAATCTTCTCCCGCAGAGATGATTTTGAACTGCTGTGCCGCTGACCCATTCAAAGAACGCAGTTCCACATTTGCTCCGTTCTCCAGGCTTTCCCCTGCTATGCTTAGTCCTTTGTTTCCATCCAGTGCACTGGAAATCGTGTAATTACCTTCTGCAACCGGCACCCGTTCGTCTCCGGGCAGGTCGCCATACCAGTAGTTCATGTCGACAAACCCATTGATGCCGCTGATCTGGCCTTCGTCCGTATACTGCCACATTTCGTAGCGGCCATTGTAGCTGCAGGAGGAACGCCATTCCGCTACCCAGCGGTACCAGTTTTCAAACACTGCATCCGTCAGGTAATGGTTCCACCAATTCAGGTTGGCGTAAACACCAACCTCGTATCCCTTGGAACTTACAATATCGCAGAAAATCCGCGCCATCTCGGCCAGTCCACTGTTGCCTACCACCAGCTGACGGTTTTCCTCCATATCATAAAAAACCGGAAGATCCGGATTATGTCCCTCCAGAAGGCGAACCGCATGGATTGCTTCCTCCACGGCCATATCCGCCGTCATTGCATACGAATAAAAATATACGCCATAGGGAATGCCCAGGCGTTCGCACTCAGACACATTCCGGGACCACTGTTTATCATCCTGCTCCGGCAGATTCATGCCATAGCCACAGCGGATAATCGCAAAATCGATTCCGGCTGCCTTGACCGCTTCCCAGTCAATCACGCCCTGATGATGGCTCACATCGATTCCCCAGTATCCGCCGCCTACAGAAAAGGCACTCACTCCATCCGGAAGATCCATGGCAGCATCCATGGTATTGTATTCGACTGTCTCGCCGTTCTGGTAGCGCCAGCTGTTTTCCCGGCCGGTCTGCGGCAGCTGATCCAGTCGCCCTTCCCGCTTCGCCTCCCATGCAGCGCGCATATCCTCCATCGCAACGCGGGCATTTTCCAGCTGGTTCATCAGATCTGACAGTTCATCGTCTTCCTGGCCGTTTTCCGCGATTGCCAGAGGCATCGATTCAAGGGCATCAATTTCCTCCAGTGCACGTTCCAGTTCATCCTCGCTCATCTGACCTGCCGAGGTGCTCTTTTCCAGAAGATCCCGAATTTGAGCCTTTTGCTCCTCCACAGTCGGCAACGGAACCTCCGTGGGCTCCGGTGTTGCACTGGGCTCGGGGGTTACTGTGGGTTTCGGAGTCGCACTGGGCTCGGGGTTCACTGTGGGTTCCGGAGTCGCACTGGGCTCGGGGGTCACTGTGGGTTCCGGAGTTGCACTGGGCTCAGGGGTTGCTGTGAACTCCGGTGTTTCAGTAGCCGCCGGGCTTGCGGCGGGTGCCGGCGTCATCACAGGTTCCTCACTTGCCGTAACCTCCGGAATGGCCGTTTCTTCCGGGCGCATAGCCGGAGTTTCACCTTTCTGCGACTGATCAGTCTCCGAATTATCCTGCTGAAGTTCCGAAACAATCTGTTCGACCAGAACTTCCCGATCATCCTGTGCAAATACGCCAACAGCGAAGGTATTCATCAGCAAAGACGCTGCAAATACCACACTCAAAATCGCTGCAAGGTATTTTCTCTTCTGCTGCATGGTTCAGATTCTCCTGTGTATCTCGTCAATTTCCCAGATTTTGTATATCAGGCCAGATCGGCGCGCACCTTATTCAATGCCACTTCCACGACCTTGTCCATATCATAGTACTGGTACTCGCCCAGACGACCACCGAAGATTACATTTTTTTCGCCTTCGGCCAATTCCTTGTATTTTGCATACAGAGCGCCGTTTTTCTCGTCGTTCACCGGGTAGTAAGGCTCGTCCCCCAGCTTCCATTCTGCGCTGTATTCCCGGCTGATGACCGTTTTTTCCTGCGTGCCAAACTCAAAGTGCTTGTGTTCGATCACACGGGTATAGGGAGTTTCAGCGTCAGTATAGTTCACTACCGCATTGCCCTGATAGTTGGCCTCGTCCAGCACCTCGGTCTCAAAGCGCACGCTGCGGTACTCCAGAACGCCCAGCTTGTAGGCAAAGTAGGCATCAACGGGCCCGGTGTAAACCACCTTTTCCGCCAGCGCGTCCCAACCGGCCTTGTCCGCCAGATAGTCCTGCCCAAGGCGTACCTCCACATCCTCCAGCATCTTTGCCACCATGGCGGTGTAGCCTCCCACAGGGATGCCCTGATACAAAGCATTGAAGTAGTTGTTATCATAAGTAAGACGCACGGGCAGGCGCTTGATGATAAACGCAGGCAGCTCGGTGCAGGGGCGCCCCCACTGTTTTTCCGTGTAGCCCTTGATCAGCTTCTCATAGATATCCACACCCACCAGGTTGATGGCCTGCTCTTCCAGATTTTTGGGGGTTTCGGTGTAGCTGGCCTTGCGCTGCTCCTCGATTTTGGCGGCAGCTTCCGCGGGAGTGATTACGCCCCACATTTTATTGAAGGTATTCATGTTAAAGGGCATGTTGTAGATCTCGCCCTTGTAGTTTGCAATCGGACTGTTGGTGTAACGGTTGAAGGTAGTAAACTGACTCAGGTAATCCCATACTTCTTTATTGTTGGTATGGAAAATATGTGCGCCATACTGATGCACCTGGATGCCCTCGATCTCGTGAGTATAGATGTTGCCGGCAATATGATCCCGCTTGTCAATCACGAGGCAGGTCTTGCCAGCCTTGGTCAGTTCTCTGGCAAATACCGCACCATACAAACCTGCACCTACGATCAGATAGTCATACGTTTTTTTCATCGTCGCTCTTCCTCTCTATGAATATAAACGAAACAATTGCCACATTCATTATCACTTCTTACTCTGAAATTTCACCATTTCGAACAATGTACCCTTGCAACATATTTTTACCTTGCGGTTCTCAAAAATCTTTTTGAAAACCGGTCCATCCTTCATCGATTGAGTATATCAATTCTCCCAAATTTCTCTGTTCCATTCGTTCCTTGAAAATTGGCCATACGAATTCATTATAATCATTCTTAATAATACTCCTTTACGTCGAATCATGCAACCAAAACGCAGAATTTGCTATCAAAAGTTTTCGTGATCCATTCGTGTTTTTTCTCATGAAGGCCGCATCTCTCCCCCAATACAGACATGAAAAATTTTTAAAAAGCGTAGATCATGTTTTCTCCGTCACACCGATCACACATGAATGCAATCTCAGGCCTTTCCTGTTTTTCTCCCACCTTCGCCGGTTCACACCACATCTGCCAGACGATCCACCACCTGAATTCGCGGCCGATTGGTATGGCATTTCATCGCACAGCATCCCCCTGCTGTTGTAAACACCGGGCACAACCCGGTCAGCCGACCGGATGGGCATCCGGTCGGAAACCGATGTTTTCCTGTTTTGCCTGTCAAATAAGCACCCATTTTACAACAAAAAGCAGGAGCAGCAGCCCATCGTAACATGCCACCGCTTCCGCTTTTCAAATTTTCTTTCCACATTCGAAAAGTTTTTCTCAGTTTTCGAAAATTCCGCTTTGTTACAAAAAGAGGGGCGCTCCAGATGAGCGCCCCTCTTTTGATCGGGAATCAGTAATCTTCCGGAATCAGCACACCATAGGTGCCGTTCGCCCGGCGGTAAACCAGCTGAATCTGGCCATCATCCATATTGCGGTACAGATAGAAGTTGTGACCCAGCAGATTCATCTGCAGGATTGCTTCTTCTGTGGTGCAGGGTTTCACCACGAAACGCTTCTCGCGGATTACATCGTAGCTTTCCTCCGGTTCCGGCTCGGTGGGCCATTCCACGGCGGCCGAACGGGTGAGCTTATCGCCCAGGCGCTTGCGGTTCTTCACGAGGCGGCGGGTGAGCAGATCAACTGCATCGTCCAGGGCGTCTTCCATGCGTTCCTGCATTTTTTCCGCCCGGATCACAAGGCCCTTTTCCCGCACTGTAATCTCAACGGTCTGACCGCTTTTCTCCACTGTCACCGTTACCTGCGCTTCGGCCTCGCCGGCAAAGAACTTATCCAGCTTGTCCAGCTTTGCCTGCGCTTTCTCGATGAAACTGGGTTTCAGGGAAACTTTTCTGCCAGTGCATGTGACCTTCATAAAACCAATGCCTCCTTTGTGGCGCATATCCCGGATATATTTTGTGCTATCCGCTTTGATATGCACCTTTCTGATGGTTATATTGTATCACAATTGTACAAAAAGAAACAGGGTAAAACCGCACTAACTTGTAAACTTTTTGTGTTGCAACAGTGACAAAACGCTTTTGGTCAGAAAAACATGCAAAAAAGCCCGCAGCCGCTGCTTTTTTGAGCAGCAGGCCACGGGCTTGCTTTCGTTGTTTGAATCGATCAACCACGCCGGCGGGAGTAACCGCCGCCGCGCCGGTTTTCGGTAACGCGCTTCAGATCGGAAATTTTTTCCTCACTCTGGCTCTTGAACTTGGCCATCATATCCTCAAAGCTCAGATCGCCCTGAGGCTGCTGCGCCTTAGGCTGCCACACCCGGGGACCGTCGTTCCGGTTCTGACGGGGAGGACGGCCACCAGCCGCGCCGCCCTGACGGGCAGGCCGGGCCGGACG
>ENA-OURU01001250-OURU01001250.1-human-gut-metagenome-genome-assembly--contig:-NODE-1250-length-33011-cov-29.137001_pt1 | contig 33011 bp, 38 predicted proteins | sample MGYA00242137_ERZ509064 | MGnify/ENA primary metagenome ERZ509064 (study PRJEB26280, sample SAMEA2338777) | human gut metagenome | biome: human gut; feature: human-associated habitat; material: faeces...
GAGCGACAGACGACCTTGTTATGCACCATGTAAGGAAACTAAAGAACTTGCAGGGTAAGGAAAGCTGGGAACGACACATGATTGCCCGCAAACGCAAAACGATTGCCGTGTGCAGGAGTTGTCACAAAAAGATACATGACGGAAAGATAGACTAAAATTAGTGGAGAGCCGGATACGCTGAGAGGGGTAAGTCCGGTTCGGGGGCGAGCATTTGGAAACCTACCATAGAAATATGACAAGGCGCTGGGTGCTTAGCCTACACAAAACGGTCAGAAAGTTCCACGGCATAGCAGGTGTCGTTACCCAAGAGTTGAATGACGTGATAGATTCGCCCATCGTGAAGGAAGCCATCATCAACAACTCCGACGTGAAGATACTGCTCGACCAGACCAAGTTCAAGGACCGCTACGAGGACATCGCCGCCATCCTGGGACTGACACCCATCCAGCGTCAGCAGATATTTACCATCAATGCCCTGAACAACCGGGAAGGACGCAGCTACTTCAAGGAGGTGTGGATATGCCGGGGACAAAACTCGGATGTGTACGGTGTGGAAGAAGCACCGGAATGCTACTGGGCTTACACTACCGAACGCACGGAAAAGGAAGCTCTCAAACTCTATCTGGCCCACTACGGAACCATGCAGGAAGCCATCACGCATATCGAGGCAGACCGCAAACGGGACGGCGGGCATAAGTACCTGGAATTTGCCAGAAAAGTCAATCAACATCAAAAAGTCATGTCATTATGGTCAAGTTAAGATTCCTGTTGATGGCGGTACTGATGATTGCCGCTTCAACGCAAATGTATGCCGGATGGCGGGTTGTTGTGGACAAGAACTGCATCAAAATCGTGTCCTCCAACCTTGCCGCCCAGAAACTCATCGAGGAACAGCACAATGCCCGGCTGGACACCATCGCCGCCAAGCAGCAGAAGGTGGAACTCTATTCGGTCAGCATGGCCACGATGAAGGAACTCTACAAACTGTCGATGCAGAACATCTCCGGCTTCGGTACGGAGAGCCTGTACTACAAGGAAATCGGCAGCTGTGCCCTCGACATCATCCGGAACGTACCGGAACTGATAAAGACGGTCAGCAAGGCGAAGTTCACCAACCAGCTCTACTGTCTGACGGAACTCGGAGGGCTGGTGATGGAAACACAGCAGCTGGTGGGCAACTTCGTGAATATCGTGAACAATGCCAAGATACCCAATCCGCTCAAGGGAGAAGGCACTGCCGAGAAGAAGAGCGACGGCTACAACATGCTCGACCGCTACGAACGGATGTCGCTGGCCAACTCCATCTACACCCACCTGAATGAGATCCGCTACAAGGTGGATGGCATGATGCTCATGGCACAGTATGCCACCTTGAATGACCTCTGCTTTGCCATCGACCCCGAGGGATGGGCCAACATTGTCACCATGAAAAACCAAGTGGATGGACTGGTATCGGACTGGAACGGACTGGTGGCTGCTAACTAAAAGATGAAAAAGCTATGGAACACTGGAAAAAGAAATTGGGCGCAGTCTGTTTGATGCTATTTCTTCTGGTGCCGGGTACGGCCACCGCTGTAGTCATACCCAAGGACCTGCCGACCATTGAAGCGCTGATAGCCCTGCACAAGTGCATCAAGAAGGACGAGGACCAGGCACTGGGCAGAGTGGTCACCAGCTTCGGGGAACAGTCGCTGGTGACGAAAGGCGCCAACAAGTTCAACGAGGTGCGGACCACGCTGAACACCAAGATGAGCAATGCCCATTCCTACCTGGTACTGGCCGGAGCCATTTCCTCCACCGCCAACTCGCTCTACATGCTGGTCAAGGAGTACAAGGACTTTACCTCCAACACCTTCAAGCATGTCAAGAAGAAGCCCTTTGTGGGATGGTATTATGCCGATGCCAACGTGGCGATAGTCCGGGAAGTGCAGCACTGCTACAAGCTCTATGCTTCCGTGGCCGCCTCGGGCATCAACCTGATGAAGGCTTCCATGGACGAGAAACTGAACCTGGTGATGACGCTCAAAGCCACCATCGACAAGGCCCGCTACATCGTGGACAATGCGAACCTCTACTGCTTTCTCATCACCGACTGCGGATGGAAGCCCGACTACATCTGGGAAATACTCAATTCCAACGTGAAGGACGAGATAGCAAATCGTGTCATCAATCAATGGAACAAAGGATATGTCAGCTAAAGCAATCATCACAGGCATCATCGCACTGATGCTGCTGGGGTGTCCCTACAGCGGATATGCCCAGCGAAAGGCCAACGATAAGGAGAAACAGTGGCAGTGGCGCTCCATGGAGAACGGCCCCTGGGATTTCGCACCGGACTGGTACTACTTCCTGCTGCACAAGAAATACTCGGGCGCGGAAATGTACTGGAAGTGGGCAGGATTCCAATCCGGCTTCCGGGTGCGCTTCAAGGAGCATAAGTCCAATGTGAAACGCATCATGCCCACCCGGGTGACGGCGGAAGAGACCCAGCGGCAGAAAATCAAGAAGGTGGAGGAAGAGCGGCAGAAGATGGAGGAACTCTATCAGGAGGAACTGCTCCGCGAGGCAGATCGCAACGTGGATCTGATGTTTCCTTCCTACAAGGACGAGTTCAACCGGATGCAAGACTGCATCACCGACGGACTGCTCTACTGCATGCAGAAAAGCAAGGGCAAGCTCCAGTATCAGGTGGACGAACTGAGCCGTCAGAATGAAATCCTCTGTGCCGACATCGCCTACATCCACAAGATGGGAGTCGGTTACGGACTGGAGAATGCCAAGCGGCAGAAGGCTTACGAGGAAGCCCGGCAAAAGATGGAGGAACTGGTCAAACGGACCGCCAACCTCTGTGCGGTGGCTTCCACACATTATTGATATATAAGTTTGAGAACGAAATTATTTGAGAATATAATTTGTAACGAAAATAGAATGAAATATGAATCTACTGTTAGTACCATTAACCATCGGATTGCCTGCCATTGAAGAGAGTCTGGACAAGCTTCTGGTCGCCATGGAGACCTTTCCCAATGTGGCGGTGCTGGGTGATGCCGTCGGACTGGCACGCATCATCGGCTTGCTGCTGGCGCTCTGTGTAGGCTCCTACGAATGCTGGATGATGATGCTCGGACGGCGCGGTATGGACGTGATGAAACTCCTGCGCATCATCGGCATTTCCATCTGTATCTCTTCTTCCTCGTGGATCTGTCAGGCCCTGCAGGTTCCCGGCAAAGGACTGGAAACCGCTACCAAGGCCATGGCAAAAGCCAAGAACAAGGAAGTGGCCGCTTTCGAGTTGAAGGTGGCGCAGAAACAGAGTGAATACCTCGACCGGCTGAGAGCCGTACAGGACTCCATTTCCACCGCCCAGCAGGTAGCCGCCATCGGACAGGATGCTGCCTGGTGGGACAAACTCATCTACAACGTGGAGAATCTGGGCAACACCATCAACAACTATGCCCAGCGGGCAGCCGTGGCGGCTGAAACCAAGATGAGCGAATGGATCAACGATGTCATCCGTTTTGTGGGGGAACTGATATTCCAGATGTCCTACTACGGCATTCTGGTGGCGCAGCGCATCTTCATGGCCATCATGATGATTTTCTGTCCCATCATGTTCGCCCTGTCCCTGGCTCCGCCCTGGAACTCGGCCTGGAGCCAGTGGATGTCGAAGTTCCTTTCCCTCTCGCTGTGGGGCTTCGTCACCTATATGTGCATCTACTACATCGACTTCATTCTGCTCTATAACCTGCAGCAGGACCTCATAGCTTACAACCATCTTCTTCACGGTTCGGTAAACTCCTGGGAACAGATTGGCGCACTGGGACTGCAGGGCATCGGTTCCAACTGCATGTATGCCATGGGGATGCTGGTGGGTGCCTATATCATCCGCTTTGTGCCCGAAGTGGCTTCGTGGCTGATTCCGGGCGGTGTCAGCTCCGGTGCAGGTTCAGCAGCCGGCAGTACCGTGATGGGCATGACGGCGATGGCAGGAGGTATGGCAGGAAGTGTGGTCGGCTCTGCAGCCAGCGGTGCCGCTTCTCTAGTCAGACCGAGCAAATCCAAGGACAGCAACAACAAGAAGTAATCACTCAAACCATTCCCTATGCTTATAGAATCATTAGCACAGAAAACGAAACTCGCCCTGATGACGGTGCTGGCCACGATAGGTGGTTGCACCCTCATCTGCGGGTTCACCGTCTGGTGCTGCATCTCGCTCGTGACGAAAGAACGCGAGCAGATTTACATACTGGACGGTGACATTCCCTTCCTGGCACAGCGTGCCCGGCTGGAAGCAAACTTCACGATGGAAGCCAAGGCGCATATCCAGCTCTTCCATCAGTACTTCTTCAACCTGCCGCCCGACAACGACTACATCAAGTGGACGGTCGGCAAGGCAATGTACATGGCGGACGGTACGGCCCTCAAGCAGAAGCAGGCATTGGATGAGAACGGATTTTACTCTGATATCATCTCTTCTTCAGCGGTGTGTACCATCATGTGTGACTCCATTCAGTTCGACGAACATGAACGGAAATTTACCTACTACGGAACGCAGCTCATCAAGCGCCGTACTCGGGACCTGAAACGCTCCATGGTCACTACAGGCTACATCGAATCAGTTCCCCGTACCCGGAACAATCCGCACGGTCTGATGATTACGAATTGGAGGACGCTGGAAAACAAAGATTTAGATTACTAACCTATAGAGAATAAGTACCCCATGAAATCATTCAGAAAGACACTTCAGGAAAGCAGGCTCAAGACGCATCACCTGATACGCTCCTGGCTGCAACCCAAGTTGGGAGCCGTCGGCACCAGATACCGCCTGGCAGGACGCATCCGTCTGGCCAACATCTGGGCAAGGAAACATCCCAGACGCACCTTTGCCTATGTCACCGGTTCGCTGTTTTTCCTGCTGGCAAGTACTGTGGCAATCGACAGCATGACCTTGTCAGACAAGCGTGAGCCGGATGTCAGCAGTATTGCCCAGTTGGAACCCGTTTTTGCTGGGTTCCGCACTATTCAGGCGAACAAGAGTATACACCGTTTCACGTTGACGGAGTTGACCCATGAAGGGCAGCTGCTTCGGGAGGAACTGGACTCGCTCATTGCGATACCACGTAAAAGCCATCAGGATTCCATCCATATCGTACAAAGCTACAACCGGCTGGAATCCATCGTCAAATCACTTCAAAACAATGACCATCCATGATCAGAAAAATCAATTTCAAACAGCCCAAGTACATCTTCCCGTTGGTGGTGTTCATTCCCCTCTGTGCGCTGGTGTACTTCGTGATGCAGACGTTCGGGGGCGGCGAAGATGCCCAGCAGACGGTTGCCACCGACCGCATCAACATGCAACTGCCGCAGGCCAATGCGGAGGAAGCCGGAGACAAGATGTATGAGATGTCGCGCCGCTTCGGGGACGAGGATGCCTTTACCGCCGTCGGTGCCATCGGAGAAGAACAGAAGAAAGCCGAAGAACTGGAGCACGGCTACAGCGAAGACGAACTCAACAAACTGGATGCTGCGGAAGCGGAACGGCTTCGTCAGCAACGGGAAATGGAGGAACTGGAAAGGTCGTTGGCCGAGTCTAGAAGACACATCAATGCCTTTGCCTACGGGGATAATGCTACCGGTAGTACAGGAAATTCCCGTACAGATCAAAGAGGCATTTCTTCTGGTACAACAGAAGGCTATACCTCACAGGATGAATTTGCTAAAGACCTGGAGGAAATCCAACGCAGGAGTTACGAACGTCAGAAGGCCATTGAAAGCGGTTTGGGTATCGGGCGCTTTGACGTAGATGAACGAGCAGAGAAGCAACGTAGGGATTCCATCGCCAAGGTCCGTCAGGCTGAAAAGGAACGCAACCGCCCAAAGCTTGTCATCAAATCCGGTGATACCAATGCGGAGAAGTTCCATACGGTAACTTCACCCGATGATGTAGCGGAAGCCAAACTCATTCGGGCGATGATTGACCAAACCACCAAAGCCAAGGAAGGTACTCGTTTACGCTTCAAGTTGCTGGACGACATTACCGTCAGCAACACCAAGTTGAAGAAAGGCACCTACCTCTATGGGACAGTGACAGGCTTCGGACAGCAGCGTGTGAAGGCTACCATTACCAGCATTCTGGTCGGTGATAAGTTCATCAACGTGAAGCTTTCAGTGTTCGACAATGACGGCATGGAAGGGTTCTATGTACCGGAAAGTTCTTTCCGTGAGTTTGTAAAGGATGCCAGCTCCAGTGCCGTGCAACAGAACATCAGTTTTGAATCGGAAGATGGCTATGGCTCCGGTATCTCAGGTGAAGCCTTGGCACTGCAGGCCTTGCAAAACGTCTATAACTCAGCTTCTTCAGCTATTTCATCCAATATCCGTAAGAACAAGGCGAAAATCAAGTACAACACGATTGTTTACCTGATTAACTCGGAGGAAGCAAGGTAAAAGGTCAAGAATAAAAATAGGTAAACTATCTTACTAATCACAAAGTAAGTAAGGTTACAAGTAATAGAGTAAGCAAGTTTACAAGTAACGGAATCAACAAATAATCAAATCAGTAAATCATAAAAATTACCTAATATGAAAGCGAAATTATTTTTACTTTTCTTCGGCCTTCTCGGTATGGTTGTACAGGCTGCTGCCAAGGAGAAGATCTACGTGAACAGTGAGATCACCACCCACATCGTCATGCCCGAAAACATCAAATTGGTGGACATCTCTACGACCAAGATTATGGGCAACCAGTGCGCCGACAACATGGTGCGCATCAAGCCTTATCTGGAGTCAGACTCCATTAAAACCTCCTTTGACGAGAATGAATTGTTGGGCACTATCACCCTGATTGGAGAGCGGCATATCGCTCAGTATGACGTGGTTTATACCCATTATCCCAGCATGGCAGCCTCCATCTTTGAAGTGGCCTACAGCGATACCCAGTCCTATATCAACCCCGAGGTGTCGATGCCCAAGGCCGAAATGGTCCGCTATGCGTGGGCGGTGTATGGCAGCAAACGCAAGTACAACCAGGTGGTGTCTAACGCCCATGGTATGAAGGCCATCGTCAATAACATCTATACCATTGGCGACTACTTCTTTATTGATTATTCGTTACAAAACAAGACGAAGATAACCTACGACATTGAGGAGCTTCGCGTGAAGCTGACGGACAAGAAAGAAACGAAAGCCACCAACTCGCAGACCATTGAACTGACACCGGTTTATTCGTTGAATCCGGTCAAGAAGTTCAAGAAGAATTACCGCAATGTGCTGGTGATTGAGAAGCTGACCTTCCCGGATGAAAAGGTGCTCCGTCTGGAAATCTCAGAGAACCAAATCAGTGGCCGTATCATTACGCTCACCATTGAATACGAAGACATCCTCAATGCCGATGGCTTTGATTCGGACATTTTGAAGAACACCTCTTGTTATCCGTATTACTATATTTACCGCTAAGTTATGAAGAAAATCTTATTTGTTTTAGTATGTGCGTTTGCGGTGCTTTCGGCATCCGCACAGGACAAGAAACTCACGCTGAATGCCGGTTTCCTGTTCCCGAATACCTTGAATGCGATGATAGGTTACGAGCATCCGTTGAGCTATGGCAATGCCGTGGAAATCTACGGCGAAGTGGGGAACCATTGGCAGAAACCCACCTGTTGCCGATTCTGGAAGGGCTACTATTGGGATGGCGGATTGGTCTATAAGCAGCGACTGGTACGTTACAAGAACGGCATGCTCCGCATCCGTCTCGGTCCTCAGTTCGGTGCCACCCAGAAGAAGTTCTTCCTCGGTGTGGAAACCGGTTTTGAATACAGCTATGTCTTTCAGAACGGCTGGGAGTTTTCGCTGATCCAGAAGAACAACGTCAATTTCCTGCATGGAGATACTTTCCGCAACGGACTCTTACTGGGTGTAAAGATTCCGTTCTGATTATCGTTTAACGTGTATTTTAAATGCAATAACAATGGCATTCGAAGAAACCCGGGAACAGCAACAGATGTACAACTACTTCCGCAGTTGCATCTATATTTTTCTCATCATCGAGATTGTGATGAATCTTCCCATTACGGCGGATAACCGTGTCACACAGTTTATACTGGATATTCTGGCCCGATTCAAGGTGTTCAATTCCGTGTCGGGCTGCAAGGTGGCAGAGCTAATCTGCATCTGTGTGGTCTGTATCGGAACCAAGGCAAAGAAGGCACTGAAGTTCAACGTGAAGACGATGGTCATCTATCCGGTGCTGGCGGGATTGACATTGGTCGGGATGTGCTTTATCTTTCACGGCATGAATATCGGCATGAGCTGGTTCGGCTTTCCGGCCAACCGCATCCTCTATGCACTCTGCTCGGTCGTAGGTACCATGCTGGTGCATCAGGGACTGGACGGCATTGCCAAGTATTACAACTACAAGGTGGGTGAAGACCGTTTCAACTTCGAGAACGAATCGTTCCAGCAGTCGGAGACTTTGGTAGCCAATGACTATTCGGTGAACATCCCGATGATTTACTACTGGAAGCAGAAGATGCACAAGGGCTGGATCAACATCATCAATCCCTTCCGTGGGACGATTGTACTGGGTACACCGGGCTCGGGTAAGTCCTTCGGTATTATCGATCCCTTTATCCGTCAGCATGCAGCCAAGGGATTTGCTATCATGTGCTACGATTTTAAGTTCCCTACATTGGCCAAGACACTTTTCTATCAGTATTGCAAGAACCGTAAGGCTGGTAAACTGCCACAAAACTGTGGCTTTCGCATTATCAACTTTACGGACGTGGAGTATTCGGACCGCATCAATCCGATTCAGCGCAAGTACATTCCAGATTTGGCGGCAGCTTCGGAAACTGCAGCTACTTTGCTGGCTTCCCTGAACAAGGGAGGCGGTGAAAAGAAAGGCGGTTCGGAAGCCTTCTTTACCAATTCGGCAGAGAACTTTCTGGCAGCCATCATCTACTTTTTTGTCAATTTTCATCCGGTTGGATTCAAGAACGGCAAGAAGCTGAAACGCTATATTTCGTTGGCGAAAGAACCGGAAGTACCCAAGGAAGAAACTACAACGGGTCAATTACAAGAACAGCAAACATCTTCTTCCAAAGAAACACCCTCAGAACAGCAGTCTGTGGATGCTTCCAAAGAGAAGAAGTCTGAAAATATGGAAAATACTAATTCCAGCGAGCAGACTAACTCCAAAAAGGAGCTACCGGAGGGAAATAAATTCGAGCTGGTGATACGCAACTGGGACGATTACCAGGCAATAGATGCCAAGAACAATGTCATCCTGGATTTCGTGGATGAGAAGGGCAACGACGTGTCAACGGATGAAGACCGGATGTTCGTGGACTTGAACGGCTTCTCCTACAAAGACCGGACGGGGAAGTTGGTAAAGATTGAGCGGTGCTGGTATGAGGATGAAAATGGCAAGGAGGTAGAACCGGACACCATCACCGGGGAGTATTCGGACATGCCGCATGTTCTCTCTTTCCTTGGAAGACCCTACGACCAGGTGTTCAACATTCTGATGCAGGACGACAAGATTGCTTCCCTCATGGCTCCATTCAAGAGTGCCTATGACAACAAGGCGAACGACCAATTGGAAGGTATGGTGGGTACCCTTCGTGTCAATGCAGCCCGACTGGTATCTCCGGAAGCTTATTGGGTGTTTACGGGGGATGACTTCGACTTAAAGATTTCGGACAAGTCCAATCCAAGTTATCTGGTGATTGCCAACGACCCAGAGAAGGAACAGGTCATCGGTTCATTGAATGCACTGGTGTTGAACCGACTCATTACCCGTGTAAACTCCAAGGGAAACATCCCGGTGAGCATCATCGTGGATGAGTTGCCTACACTCTACTTCCACAAGATAGACCGCTTGATTGGTACGGCTCGCTCCAACAAGGTGGCGGTAACCCTGGGCTTTCAGGAACTGCCGCAGCTGGAGGCGGACTACGGCAAGGTGGGTATGCAGAAGATTATCACGACCTGTGGTAACATCTTCATGGGTGCTGCCCGTAACAAGGAAACCCTGGAATGGGCGCAGAATGATGTGTTCGGCAAGGCGAAGCAGACTTCCCGGTCCATTTCCATCAACGACAACAAGGTATCGACCACCATCTCCGAGAAGATGGACTATCTGGTGCCTGCCGCCAAGATTGCGGATATGGCGACCGGTTGGCTGGCAGGTCAGGCTGCCCGTGACTTCACGACTACGGACGAGCGGATACTGAACCATTTTGACATCGAGCAGTCGGAAGAGTTCAAGACTACGAAGTACTTCTGCAAGACGCACTTCGATATGAAGAAAATTAAGAACGAAGAGGACCACTATGTGCCACTGCCGAAAATCTACGAGTTCAAGAATGACCGCGAGAAGGAAATCATGCTGAACCGCAACTTCAAACGGGTAAACGATGAAGTGGAGAAAATGGTCAAGGAACTGCTGGGTATGGCATAAGTACCTTGAAGTAACACCTTTATAGATGAATATTGTAATACAGCGATATGAAGATACTTCATTCCACCAATACTTCAATTCGATTGAGTGGTAGCGCACTGAAGGTCATTGCCGTCCTTTCGATGGTGATAGACCACAGTGCCTACTACTTGATGGAGCACGGCACACTTCTTTACGAGGTCATGCGCTGCTTCGGTCGCATTGCCTTTCCGGTGTTCGCTTTCCTCATTGCAGAGAGCTTCCGGCATACCCGAAACCGGATGAAATACTTCCTACGGCTGCTGGGATTTGCTGTAGTCAGTGAAGTGCCCTGGTATCTGCTGAATGGAGCGGACGGGACGCACAATGTGCTCTTCACCCTGGCATTGGGTGTAATGGCACTGTCTGCGATGGAAGCATTAAAAAAGGATGGCATCCTCTGTGGGGCTGTCATCCTTTCTATCGCTTATTTCGCTTCCTGGTCGGGTGTGGACTATGAGTGGCGAGGGATTCTGATGATGGTGGTGTTATACTTGTTGGGGAATGTCAGCAATCCTTCTTTTCCCTTCGGTAGAAAGGCGCAGCTATTCTGTGCCTTTCCACTCATGATGCACTATGGAATAGTTGGCGCTTTGCTGGCATGTCTAGTGATTGCCTGTTACGATGGAACACGGGGTTTCACACATGGTAAGGTGGCGAAGTATGGATTCTATGCGTTCTATCCAGTGCATCAATTCTTAATTTTCTTCTTGCTTTGATTTCTAAGAACCAAATAAGTCTATAGATGAAGTTCATCTTCAAATTCCGGGTCTAATCCTAATTCAAGTTGTTTTTCTTTGTAATGCGACATTGCTGCTCCTTGCAATTCTTGATTCGCAGATGATTTACACCAATCTTCAACATATTCAACTAGTCCACTATTTAAAATCATATCAATACATTTTTCCTTATCACCCCACACTTTATTTTTTACATAGTTTGTGTTTAAGTGATGGTCATTAGGACCTAATCCTAATAATCTTCTACATGCTGTTTTGAAAGCATCCGTTTCAGGACCAATATTTCGTTGACTCCAATAGTATTGATAATCGTCCTTTGAAACTCTAAGATTTACTCCTGCAATATTTATAATTTTCATATTTTAAGAAGTTACATATTGATATACGAAACTGGATTTTGCCTTTTCCCTATAAGGTGAGAAATATCCATATTTAAATACGGAGAGTCTAAAATCTCTTCACCCTCAAATTCCCAACGACCGACATACTCATCCGAATCTGTGAGAAACCAATGGGTGGGCTTGAATACTCCTACGATGTAACCTGAACTGATGGCAAAAACGTATTCTGCTTTTTTAGCTCGTTCACCATTCAATCTCCAATACTTTCTTACACACTCATATAAATTGGGTCTTTCACACAATAAATATGTCCGGGTGACATTAAAACATATGATTCGATTGTTGGATGTGTTTTCATATCGGCTATAATCTCGAAATACATTTTCCATAAGGGCTTATTTATTTCTGTTTTATACAAAGGTACTGATAATCTTATATTCTAGATGCTTTTAAGCCTTTTTTCTTCTAAAAAATCTTTTTGAGTACTTGAGTAACTTCTCTAATATACCTCGGGTCTTCCGCATAGCCAATCTTGTGCAGCCACAGCAGGTAATTTCCTCCCTTGTACTTGTATTGTACCTTGGTATAGTAAGCTTGGACACTTTCCGTCCAATGATTGAACTCATAGTACTTTCCGGTTTTGGGATTCGTTAGTCCGAACAGATTGTGTCGATTCCGGCAAAGCGGTGAGCGGAACCACCCCGTTTCCAGTATGGCTTGTGCCAGTACTATCTTCGGATGCCGGATGCCATTGCGGATGATTTCCTGATAGAGATTGGGAATAGTGAGTGCAGGAAGCGCATTTCTCCCACAAACCATAGTTCCTTCAGTTCCCTTATCAGACGCTTTTTCGTGGGACACCCTTGCGTAAACTTTTCGGGCATATAGCTCCGAAAGTGGTTTCACAGGCACCTCTGGGGCAAGTGAGTCCTTTTCTGCCTTTTTGCAAGACTCATAAGCGACCAAACCCCTCTGTAGGGTATCAGGAGCCACTTTTTGTTGCTTTTCAGGTAGGATTTCCTTCTCTTTGGTAATCGTATAGAACTGTGCCGATGCTGAAGCGGAACCAAGAATCAGCAACACAGCGGTCAGAATGATGTTGTGCATTTCTTTTCAATGATAGGGTTGACAATACTTTTGCGGGTGTTCAAGGCGGTTCCGACCGCAAATATATCGTTTTACTTAAACAATACGAAAATGCACAACATCAATCATTCTGAAAGGCTGCCCTACGAGAAACTGGCAGTCCTGGGCATTGACCGGGAAAAGGCCGACAGTCTCCCTCAGGAAGTGAAGGAGAAACTGGCTTCCGGTGAGGTCACACCGCTCTTGCAGGTGTCCATCAGTGCCCGTAACGGAGACCTTATTACGCTTCCCCTCAAACTACAGCTGACCACCGACCAGCAAGGTAATCCGGCGCTCATGGCTTATCCCGTCCGTGCCGTACTGGAAAAGGAACGCAACCAAGTGTTGCGTTTGTCTGACCAAGAAGCGGAGCGGTTGGGTAAAGGTGAGGTCATCCAGAAAGCCGTGGAGGTCAACGGCGAGAAAACCCAGCAGTATCTGCAACTCGATCCCGAAACCAAATCCGTCATCCATCGTCGTGTGACGGATGTTCAGCTGGAACAGAAACTCAAGGACATGGAGAAAGTCAACGACATTGAACTGGGTATGCAGCAGAAGCAGCAGGTACGCGAGGGAAAACCCATTGAGCTGAATGTAGGCGGTGAGAAGGTTTCGGTCGGTGTCGACCTGAAAGAACCGCAAGGTTTCAAGCTCATCCAAGGTGATATGAAGGAGTGGGAGCGACAGCAGAAACTCCGCTATGACGAACAGCATCCCGAGTATCTGGGACTGGTGATGACGGACAAGAACCGCTGGGAATATCAGCAGGTGGTGGATAAGCAGTCGCAGGAAAGGGCTTTGAAACTCGGCAATCAGAAGGAAAAACATTTCCAAGGACTCAAACTCTAAATCATTACCCTTATGGTCAAGAAGAAAAATGCCGAACAAGATGTAGGTCTGGTACGGATGTTCAACGAAATGAAGAAGAAGCATCCCGATGCGATGTTGCTCTTCCGTAACGGGAACTTCTACGAAATGTACAAGGAGGATGCGCTCAAGGCATCGGTGATACTGGCACTGAAGGTCTCAGACAAGATACTTCCGTTGGAGAATGACCCCATTAAGCTTCTGAATTTTCCCCATCATGAACTGGACATACATCTCCCCAAGCTGGTACGCTCCGGAGAACGGGTGGCTATCTGCGATTCACTGAAATCGCTGGTGCAGCAGAAGGAAGAAGCCGAAAAGAAGAAATCCAGTAAGGAAAAAGTACAAAAAACGAACACCTCTAACAAGAACACTATGGCGAAAAAGAAGAAAGAACAGGCTGTGCAGGAAGAGCCTACCAAGACAGTCAAGACAGCTGCAGAGGAGAAACCTGCCAAAGAAATGAAGAGTGAACAAGCAAGCGAACAGAAAGCGGAAGCCAAGCAGGAACGCAAGCCACGCGAACCGCAGATGATTACCGCCAATGGCGAGAAAGTCAGCCACGGCCATGCCTTCCAGGGTACCACCAATCCGGCGGACTGGTACTTTACCGCCAAGATGGACGGCGTGCAGCTGAAGCCGCAGAAAATGGACGCAGCGGATTTGGCCGCTTACCAGAAAAAGGAAATGACAGTGCCGCAGCTGATGGAGAAGTATTATCCGACTAAACTCATGCCAAAGGTATCGGAAGAAGCGTACCAAATGCCGAAGCAGTTGTCTGGTCCTGATGGAGCCATTACCATCGACAAGTTCAATGTCTATAAGGAAAAGGACGAACAGCGACCAGATTACGGCAAGTACAAGTTCTACGTGCAGATGGGCGACACCAAGATGTCGGCAGTGGCTTCGCGTGAGGACTTGAATGCGTACTTCGACCGGGTGGTCAGTCCTACACAACTTGTGGAGAAGAACTTCGGGGAACGACTGCACCTGCAGTCTGCCTACGAGAAGTACCAGCTTCCCGAAGGAGTCGACCCCAAAGGAGTCCGTGTGGCCAAGGACCACTCCGACAACAAATGGAAGGTGTCGATGGACCTGGGTGACAAGGGCAAGACCAGCAAGCATGAACTCTCCTTTGATGACGGTTACTCGCTTTTCAAAGCCAAGACCGCTACCCGGGAACAGATTGCTGCCAAGTATCTCAATACGGAAATCACGGGGATGCTTTCAGCCGTGACCAACAAACTGGAGAAGTCGGCTTCCATGAAAATGTAACAAAATCAAGCGAACAATCAATCAAACTGAAATTCTAAAAGTAAACGAATATGACAGCGAAAAAGACACACGAGGAGTTGGTGGAACTCCTTCAGGCAGGTAAAATCGGTTTCCTCCGCTTTGTGATGGATGGCGATAATGCAGAGGACTATCTGGAATGGTGCCAGACCCACGGCACGGATCCTTCGGATGAATCCGCAGAGTTTTATGTCGAACAGACGGACATCGACCAGATGGACCGTCAGGTAATGGATGACGAAAGCTATGGCGTATGGAACTAACACATCCGGCAATGCCGGACAGGTAGCCATCGACCGCTTTGCCGAAATGATGATTGCCCGTATGGAACAGATGAAGGCTTCCGACTGGAAGAAAGGCTGGATTGGCGGTGCATCCGGATTTGCAGGTCTCCCGCAGAACGTGGGAGGCCGCAACTACTCGGGTTCCAATTCCTTCTTCCTCCAGCTGCAGACCGCAGCCCAGGGCTACCAGCTACCGGTGTACCTCACCTTCAAGCAGGCGCACAACCTGAAAGCCCATGTACTGAAAGGTGAAAAGGCCTTTCCTGTGGTCTATTGGGACGTGCTGGTCAAGGACAAGAACGGCCACAAGGTCAGTTCGGATGAGTATAAGGCCATGAGCAAGGAGGAGAAGAAAGGTATGGATGTCATTCCCTTCTTCAAGGCTTTTCCCGTATATAACATCGACCAGACCAATCTGGCAGAGGTGCAGCCCGAACGGGTGCAGAAACTCATGGAGAAGTTCAAGGTGCCCGAACTTCGGGATAAGGAAGGCATGTATGTCCATGCCGCTCTCGACCGAATGATTGAAACGCAAGGCTGGCTCTGCCCCATACAGGCAAACAAGCGGGTGGACGGAGCTTTCTATTCACCGGCCCAGGACATCGTGGTGCTGCCCATGAAGGAGCAGTTCAACATCGGCAATACCCCCGAGGAAGTCTACCGGGGCGGCATGGAATTCTATTCCACCATGCTGCATGAGATGTCACACTCCACCATGACCCCTGAACGGCTCAATCGTGAGATGGGCGGACGTTTCGGAGACCCGAAATACGCAAAAGAAGAATTGGTGGCGGAACTGACGGCTGCCATGATCTGCCATTCGATGGGATTTGACATGAAGGTGACGGACAACTCCGCAGCCTATCTGGATTCCTGGATTGGGGTGCTGAAGCAGGAACCGAAGTTCATTGTTTCCGTCATGGCGGACGTGAACAAGGCTTCGGACCTCATTCTGGACCAGGTGGACAAGCAGCGGCTGGCACTGAACGAGCAGCCCTACCTGACGAAGAACGACCCGTTTGCCCCGTTGGGCGAAGGCGAAGAGGTGCCATTCAAGAATGCGGCCATCGTGAAGACACGCAACGGGGATTATGCCATCCGTGCCTCCTACGACGGTGTGGAGCTGGGTTTGAAGAAGGTATCGAAAGATACGGCGAAGACCTATTTCCAGCTGACGGACTACAAGGACAAGGCAGCCTTCCTGAACATGACGGCGCACAAGACCTTCGAGCCGGAAGTGGCCAACCTCAAGCGTACGCAGGCTGTGGGTGCGAAAATGAGTATGTAATCACACATTCAAATGGTTGTTTATGGCTGATTATAAAGTTGACTTTCAGGAACTCAAATCCAAGGTAGGCATCGATGATGTCGCTTATGAACTGGGCTACCGGCTGGACCGCAAGGCCGGTGTAGGACGTTACATCGAGATGGCATTGGGTGACGGAAAAGAGAAACGGGATGCCATCATCATCTGTAATCCGCACGACAAGGCGGCACAGCGTTTCTTCCGCAGGGACGGCTCCAAAGGGGATGTCGTGGCTCTTATCCGCGAGAACCTGCACACATTCCATGTTTCGGGCAAAAACGACTGGCAGAAGATAGCCAAGGTGCTGGCACGCTTCGCCCACATGCCCGAGCCGGAGTATCGCGAAGATTTTGAATACATCAAATCAGCCGGACACACCAAAGACTTTGACTGCAGCCGGTATGTGGTGAAGCCGATAAATCCCGATAAGATTCCGGCCATCTTCGACCAGCGGGGATTGTCCGATGAAACGGTGCGCACCTTTGCGCCGTTCATCCGGCTCATCCTCGACAAGAAGAACGAGAATTTTGACGGGTACAACATCGGCTTCCCTTATACCAACGGAGAGAACGACAAGGTCAGAGGCTATGAAATCCGGGGTTATGGCGGTTACAAGTCCAAGGCGGCAGGAAGCGATTCATCCACTTCCGCCTGGGTGGCTGACCTTTCAGGTGGCTATCCCAATATAGTCAAGCATGTCTTTTTCTGCGAATCCGCCTTTGATGCCATGGCTTTCTATCAGCTCAACCGGAAGCAGCTGGGAAAGAACATCGTGCTGGTTTCCCTTGGCGGAACCTTTTCCGATGCCCAGATTACCAGCGTGATGAACCGCTATCCGGAAGCCCGTCCGTTTGACTGTTTCGACAACGACCAGGCAGGTCGTGTCTATGGACTGCGCATGCTGTCGTTGCTGGAGCATATCCCGATGAACATCAACCGGACAGAAGACGGACTGCTGGTAGTGGAAGCCAAAAACCGCTCGGTAGCCTTGGAAGCAGACCGTCCGTTCAGGGTACAGCTACAGGAACAATTGTCTTCCCGTTACAAGGTCAGGCAATGGCTGCCACCCAAGGCTTTCAAGGACTGGAACGACTGTCTGCTTAACCGACCGATGGAAATCAAGGCGGATAAATTGAAACAGGACCAAATCAATAACCTGGCCGAACGCAGAAATGCAGGCCCTAAAATATGAACGTATGAATGCAAAACGATGGAAACGCTCCTTGTTAATCGCTGCTGTTGGCTTATTGATAGGCAAGACTCCGCTCTTTGCCCAACAGACCGACCCGGCGCTGACTTCTGCCGTACTGGGTCAGACCGCAGCCTTGAAGAAGATTCACAAGGACCGCAAGAAAACGCAGGAGAAAATCATTGCAGCGGAAGTGGCAGTAACCGCTTCACTGGAGCGGATTCACCATGTGGAAGATAAGATGCTGGACTACCTTTCGAATGCGCAAGGCGCCATGCAGAACCTCTACCAGATTAAGCGAGCTGGGGAACTGGTGGCCAAGGAAATCCCGCAGAACTGCAGCCTGCTCCTCAAATCGGTGGGCGGCAATCTGAAAGGAACCGTCATTGCGGCCATGGTATCGGATGAACTGACGGATGCTGCCACACAGATGACGGCACTCTTTCCCTTCATGAAGCAGCTGGTGACTTCGGGCAAGTATGACGTGACAGGAGATGATGGCAAGAACGAGAAGCACAAGGTAAACCTGCTGAACGCTTCGGAACGCTACTACATCGCCAACGAGGTGGTCAGCCGTTTGGAAGCCATCAACACCGACCTGTTTATTCTGGCCTGGCAGGTACGCACACTCTCATGGAACGACCTCTGGTTCTCGCTCGATCCCGAAGGATGGGCCAACGTGATGTCCGGCAAGAACATCATCGGCGGTATCATCTCGGACTGGAACCAGGGCTACAGTCTGAAATGGTAAATAGGTAAACAAGTAAACTAATTTACTAATCACATAGTAATCAAGTAAGGAAATAAGAAAGTAATCAATGCAATAAGTAACAGAATCATATAGTAAACAAATCATCCAAAAACAAAAGCGTATGGAAAAGAAAATAATCGGTCGTTGTCCCTTGTGTGGCGGCAACGTGGTAAAGACCTGCAAGGGCTACCGCTGTGAGAACAACATCGCCGAACAGCCTACCTGTGTGCTGAATATCAACGGCATTATCGGCAACCGCAAGATGAGTGACGAAGAAATCACCGAACTGTTGGAGCACCGCTTCATCCTGTTGGACGGCTTTGCTTCCAAGGAGGGAAAAGCCTTCCCTTCCGTGCTGGAACTGGCAGACAATGGTGCCATCAACATGCAGTCCGTCATCGGCAAATGTCCGCATTGTGGCGGTGATATTCGGGTGGGTACGAGAGCCTTCAACTGCTCCAATTACAGCAACCAGCAGGCGCCGTGCAACTTTGCCATCTGGCGCAACATTGGCGGCCACCAGCTGAGTCTGACAGAAGCCAAGGAAATCTGTGAAAAAGAAATCACCTCCAACGAACTGGAGATGTATCGTGATGACGGCACCATCTACCGCAAGCGTCTCGGTCTTTCTCCCGACAAACTCCAAATCGTGAAGATATGAAACCGGGAATGAAAATGATTATCATGCTGGTAACCGCCGTCAGTTTTTGGGGCGGACTGTTTTACTTCGCCAGCTGTTCCGGCCGACCCGAGAAACGGGCGGTGGAAATCGCAGAGAGAGCCTTGAAAGCAACCGTTGATAATCCGGAGTCCATCCAAATCAAGGGAATCAGCAAGGCAGATTCGGTATTCGGCAAGGAATATGTCAATCAACATGAAAAGGCTGCCCTTTCCATGCACTTGATGCAGTACGGCCACAAGTTGATGGAGGAAACGGACTACTTCCAGAACCTCGACAAGGACGATACCGCAATGAGTGATCAGGTTACCCGTCAGCTGGATGCCATGACCACCCTCCGGGCTTTGATAGCTTATGGAGAACTGGAGGGAGCAAATCCGCAAAAAGCCAAAGAAAAGAAGCCGTTCAACGGATGGAAGGTCAAGATAGATTTTGAAGCCAAGACCTTAAAAGGAAAACCGTATCACTCTGAATACTGGTTCATCCTCGATAAGGAGGCGGAAATTGTAGTCAAATCATTTGAAATACCGCTGCTATGAAACTGAGAAACTTGAAACATTTACTGTGCGCTATACTCACAGGAGGAACCATGTTATTTACCTCCTGCGAAGAATGTAACCATGAAGGAGACAGGTCTATCGCTTCTTCCCTCCAGGTTGGTGATGTAGTCTGCTCGGATGGCAGCGTATTGTCTAAAGAGAAGTTCTCTTCCTCGAAAAAGGAACCGGTGGCCATTGTCTATCATGTGAACCGGAATCCGGAGATCAAAGCTTTGGGCTATGCCGTTTCCATCCGGGACGTCGCATCGGCAGCCTTTGCCGACAGTCTGGGTGTCGAACAGGAAACGTCAGCTTCATTGGAGAAGGAAGACGGTAACGAGAACACCCATGCCATGTACCGCCACGAGGAAATGAAATCTCCCTTAGCCGTTTATGTCTTCGACATGTGGCGCTATGGCCAGTCCGCCTACATCCCTTCGGTGAAGCAGCTCACTTACCTCTATCAGCAAATTGGGTTTATCAACCAACGGATTGAAGCGGTCGGTGGTTTACCTCTCAGTCTGCAGCCCGGTGACTGCTGGCTGTGGACTTCCACCGAAGTGGAGGGACAAAGGGACAGCAAGGCCTGGCTCTTCTCGATGCAGTCGGGAACCATTCAGGAAACTCCGAAGGACCAGGCGCATAAGTTCAGACCCGTGATAAGTATCTATTAGGTATAACTTCTAAATGCAAAGATTATGAATGAATTACTCGCACAACTCCAAATGAAGATGGAGGCATTCCAAAAGGATGCAGCCCTTCAAGCAGAAAAAGGAAACAAGACAGCCGGCCAACGTGCCCGCTGTGTATCACTCGAAATGGAACCGCTGCTGAAGCAGTTCAGGAAACTGTCGTTGGCGGCTTCGAAGAAATAAGAACGCTTTGTTTTATTTCTCTCGTGTTCAAAATGTTGATTCATCGTGAAAGGTCCTGGTGCGTGAGCATCGGGGCTTTTATTATCTGTAGAGTATTTGTTCCTTTTTATATAAAAATGAAGATTTTATCGAACACGTTTCTTATTGTTTTAAACAAAAATGCTTATTTTTGCAATAAGTCAGTGGAGGTAAACGTGCCCAATGGGCTTAGGACCCGGGTTAGCGCATTCCAATGATAGAGCGCCGGGGTGTTCCTAGAGAAACCCGGCTTTTTCTTTTAATATCAGGTAAGTCTTGTCATCATCCTGTTTCAGCCATAGGTTCTGTTTTTTATAGCACATCTTTTTATTAAAGTGGGGATTAACAAGAAAGCCCTCCGATAGACAGAGGGCCTGGAATATCAAGCATACCTGATGAAGATTGTTTGAAAAGGAATACTCTCTTTACTCCAAATACAAAAATAACAGGTTTCTCCATAAAAAACAAGCCCCCAGTCGGGGGCTTGAGTGACCGTATGAACCTCACGGCTTATATGGATCATTTAAAGCGTCATTGGATTCTTTTTTGATTAAGAATCTAATATCGCAAATATAATGATTCTTTTTTTTAATCCAATAAATAGGTCAGGAAAATGTATGTAAAGAGTTGAATTTAGGCACTCTAATAGTTTATTTCCTGATCATACCGGTTCTGATTCACAGCATCTATCATTTTCAGACATTTCCGGTATTCCGACTCATTATCGCGATATATTTCGTTACTTTCTTCGGATGCCTTAATCAGTCTTTGGTTTCCTCTTTCGAATAAAAATTTGTTCCACTCTTCATGATCGAAGTAAGTCTCTGGAATGTACTTTGTCATTGAAGAACTTAATGAGGTACCTTTTCTTATTTCGAACATATCTTGTATAATCCATAGTTTCAGTAGTTCGAAGTATTCGGTGAACTGGTTGATTTTCATTTCTTTTCTAGAAATGAAGGTCTTTACGATTCCTCCATTCTCATTGATCCAATCGCCCAAAAACATGCCGTCATAACAATATCCTCTTACGTTATCTCCTTTTTGGTTATTGAAGAAACAGCAGTTGCTATTCATTATAAAGAAAAGCTTCATCATATCCTTTCCGGCTGCTATGGCCTGGTCCTTATGTATTTTCAGGCACCTTTCCCCATATCTTTCAAAGAAATGCGAAGGAAAAAGGAGCACCTGGCCATCTATCACAGTGCCAGCCCAAGGTTGTCCCTGGTAGGTAAAACACAGAGTAAACGAAGGCCTGACAATATTTACCTCCTTTTTGCTGTCAGCAAAGAAAGAGAGATACCACTCGTTGTATCTCCGGGTCTTGATTGTCGTGTCCCATAACCAGGGGTATCGGGTCCTTTTCTGAATTATTTTTTTGAACTTCGGCAAGAATTTGGTCCATCTACCCCTCACTTCTTTGAAGTCAGTTTTGATTTCAAGAATCAATTCTTCCAGTGTCATGGTATCAAGTATCATAAGGCTATCATTATTATGAGTTTATATGCAACTCACCAAAGGTAGAAAAACTAGCTGATACTTTTGCTATCCTTCAAGTGCTATTTTCATTTTACAAAATTTCCCGGGCAATCCATGCACAGGCTTCTGCATCGGCCAATGCATGATGATGGTTATCCAGTTGATAGCCGCAAACTGCTGCCACGGTGTGCAGCTGGTGATTCTCCAGTCCCTTCATGGTTCGGCGAGCCATGCTCAAGGTATCATAGAACTTATAGTCAGGATAATCCATCTGGTACACGCGGAAAACCGCTTTCAGACAGCTTTCATCAAACGGACTGTTGTGGGCCACCAATGGCAGACCTTCTACCAAAGGCGCTATCTGTTTCCACACCTCCGGAAATACCGGAGCATCATCTGTATCTCGGCTGGTCAGTCCATGTACCTTCGTACACCAGTAGTTGTAATAGTTAGGTTCGGGATTGATGAGGGAGTAGAAGGAGTCCACTATCTCGTTGTTTCTTACAATGACCACACCCACCGAACAGACGGAAGACCGTTCGCTGTTGGCGGTTTCAAAGTCGATTGCTGCAAAATCTTTCATGGGTTGTTCTTTGGTTGGTTGAATGTATAGATTTCTGTTCGTATCAGTAAGCCATACCTTTCTGCTGCATTTCTTCCCGAATAAGTTCTGCTTCGGTATGGGTCAGCTGGGGAAGCTGTACCTGTTCCGGACTCTCTTGCTGGTAAGCCTTCACTTCGTTGATGAGCATTTGCCAGTCGTAAAGGAACTCCTGACTACAGCCGTGTTTCTGATAAATCTTTTTGGCGGCTTCCAGTATCTCTCCGGCACAGCTGTCATTCCCCTGGAATACAACTGCCGGAATCTCGTTGTGGAAGCAATCTCTCAATAAGCGTATCTGATCTTTCATTTGTGTAAGGTAATAAAATCTGTTTTATATCGCGCCTTTCTGAACCTTTGTTTTCAGGGCCTGCAAAGATAGTGAGATTTTGGAAAGATTAAAAGTTAAACATTCATCTTTAACAGCTGGCGGATTCTTTCCTTAGTCAGGCATTTCCACTCTCGATGAATTTTCCGATACAAAGAAACGAAGGGTCGGTACGGCAGCAAATGGCGCTTTGCTTGGCTGCAAGGAAAGCAGCCGGCAGCCTTCCACAATTTGTGCCAAATTGGGTATTCCGTCTGCTTTCCCCTTGCCACATTTGCCTTCTGTCCCTTTCACCCTTCGTAAGAAGAGGCATCGTAAAAATCACCCGGGAGTGAGAAGCCGAAAGGCTTCAAACCAAAGGGAAAAAAATAGTTCAGCTATGGCATACAAACTTAAAGACCGAAAAGAAAAGATGCTCTATAAGGGCAGTGTTTACGAACTCACCCTGCAGTGGGACAGAGAGAGTCTCCGCAAGTGCTTTTGCGGTATGCCTCCTTTCTATGCTCACATCCGGAAGGACGGCGCCAACTTTGCACATATCGACTGCTATTCCACCGGGGACGATTTCAGTGTGGAACCCATGCATCCGCTTTTTGAAGAGCCGGAATGGATAGTTCACTTCCTAAAGTCGGACATCAATTCCATTCCACTAAAGAAACTGCTGGAACTGCTTCCCATCTGATTCACGAAGTAACCTCTGATTATTTACGCTTAAACATTAGGAACATATGAAAGGAACTGACCATTTCAAGGAACTCATCAAGAACTATCTTGATAACCGAGCCAAGGAAGATGAACTCTTCCGTGCCAAGTATGAAACCACCACACGCACCATTGACGATGTGGTCAACTATATCTTCCATGCCGTACAGCAATCCGGCTGCTGCGGTTTCAGCGACATGGAGGTTTATGCCATGGCTGTTTATGCGATAGATGAACCCAATTTGGAAATCGGCAAGCCGATGGACTGCAATGTTGTAGTGAATCATCACATTGAACTGACTGAGGCTGAGAAGGCAGAGCAGCGAGCCATTGCCCTCAAACGATACCAGGAGGAGGAAATGCGGAAATTGCAGCAGCGCAACAGCCGACCCAAGGCAGCCAAACCGCAACCCAAACCCATTCAAGAACTCTCACTCTTTCAAGGCATGGAACTATGAAAGCAAGAACGAAAATAGAAAAACAGGTGGCAGCTTCCAATGAGAAGCTGACCGTCCTAAGCCCCAAAGTGCTCACATGGGCAGTGCGGAAAGTGGCAGGACATGTCTGCTTCCGTACTTCCGCACACAAGTGTACCTGTGGCGATTGTGGCAGGCACTTCGACTATGAGGGAAAAGGAAAGTCGGTATGCTGCCCTCATTGCGGTACTCGCTTACAGATAAAGGACACCCTCAAACGCACCCTCAAGGAAGCATACTACTTCTCTTCCCTTGAAGTGGTGGAAGGCTTGCAGGTGCAGCGGGTCTTCCGTTTGGAAACGACCTTCCGGAAAGGAATGCCTATGGAGGTAGACTACTGGGAGGCATGCCGTCTGTGGCTCAATGCCGAAGGCAAAGTGGCTGTCACGGCAAGAGCAAGGACATTGGGCTATTATGTGGACTGCTTTGATTGGACATCTGAAATCACCTTGAAGCGACCGACCGAAGTCCACTGGCTCATTGCAGACACCTATGTTTATCCGCACTATCGGTTGCTGCCCGAATTGAAACGCAACGGCATGAAAGGCAAGCTGCCCGACTGCCATCCGATGAAACTGATGAAAGCCGTGCTGACGGACAGCCGGATGGAAACCATCCTCAAGTCAAAGGATTTACATGCCGTGTCTTATTTTGTAAACCGACCTTTGGAACTTGACCGATGCTGGCAGTCGTATAAGGTAGCCACCCGGCATCACTACTGCCCTTCGGACATGGGATTGTGGGCAGACACCATCCGTTTGCTGGAGCAGTGTGGCAAGGACATCTGCAACCCCAAGTATATCTGTCCGCAGAACCTCAGAGCCGAGCATGACTATTGGATGAACCGGCACAACCAAATGGAGCAGAAACGTAAAAGCCAAGAGCAGATGCAGCGAGCCAAACGAAAGGAAGCCGAGTTCTACAAGGAGAAGTCACGCTACTTCGGCATTACCATCACCGACAAAGACCTGGTGATTTCGGTACTCGATAGTCTGGAAGCCTTCCAAGCCGAGGGAAATGCCCTGCATCATTGTGTCTTCCAATGCGAATACTATGCCAAGGCGGACAGCTTGATACTATCGTCTCATGACAAGGAGGGGAATCCCATCGAAACGATTGAGTTTTCTTTGACCGAGGGGAAAGTGATACAGAGCCGAGGGCTGTGCAATGCGAATACTCCGCACCATGACCGGATTGTCCGGCTGGTCAATGCGCATGCTCCTCAGATACTCGTAGCCAAACAGACAGCGTAAATTCCTTATATATGTTCCGCTCCGACTTCCGCCGTGAGGCGTGGGTCGGAGTTTAAAACATACAATGTGAAATGTATTGACAAATTATTTCAAGCTGAATTAAGGCGCTCTTTCTGCTTGCCAATTCTTGAATATAAGGAAGATTGTTCAGCAGGACAAAAACCATCTTGATGTTTGTCTGATATTTGTTTGATGTTTATTTAATGGTTGATTAACAATGGAATAAAATCATCAGAAAAGTGATTTTTCCGCAGAATAAATGAGTAAACTTTCTGCCCAATCAGTAAGTAATAAAGTATTTTTGTAAGTAAAGAAACAATTGGAAAAGTAAACTTTTAATTTTGAAGATAATGAAAGGAAATAACTTGACAATCGCAATCGGTAATCAGAAAGGTGGAGTCGGCAAGACCACCTCTACTGCATGTATAGGCGCAGCACTCGCACTGCAAGGAAGACATGTGTTGCTCATTGACCTGGATGCACAGCAGAACCTTACGTTCACGCTGACGCAGAACGAAGACCCGGAAACAAGCATCTATGACACGCTGGTCAAAGACCAACCACTGCCCATCATTCCCATCCGTGAAAACCTGGACCTCGTTCCGGCATCGCTGGACCTGGCAAGAGCCGAAATAGACATGGCTACCATGATGGCAAGGGAAGGCATCCTCAAATCCTATCTTGATGAACAGAAGGAGAAGTATGACTACATCCTGATGGACTGTTCGCCCTCACTCGGTATCGTAACCACCAATGCGCTGGTGGCAGCGGACAAGCTCTATATACCGCTCACCGCTGAAGCCTTGCCATTGAAAGGCTTGACCATGCTGGACGATATAGTCCGGGAAGTGAAGCGCCGAGTGAACCCAACACTGGAACTGGGCGGTGTCTTCTTCACCCGGTTCAATAACCGGAAGTTGAACAAAGAAGTGATTTCGATGGTGGAAAAGCGGTACGGAGGGAAGGTTTTCCAGACGAAAATCCGGGAGAATATCGCCATAGCCGAAATGCCGCTGTCCGGTCAGACCATCTTTGAATACGACCCGAAAAGCAATGGCGCAACGGACTATCGCATACTGTCCGATGAGATAATCAGTCGGGAGGAAAATAGGTAAACTATATGACTAATCACAAAGGTTATTGGTAACATAGTAGGATAATCAGTAAGTAAACAAGTAATAAAGTAATCAATATGAGTAAGAAGAATTTATCTTTATGGATGGACGGCTTCATGGGTGAAGCCAATCAATCAGAACTGGCAAAGGAACAGCCTAAGGAACAGGCTGTTGAACAAACCGCAGTACAAACTGAACAGCCAGCAGTTCAAGATGATAAGCAGGAAAGTCCGAAGGCAGCACCTGCAAAAGCATCTGCTAAGAAAGAAGCAACCGAAACGGCTGCTACCGAACAAATGAAGTCCAAACTGGAAGCCAAACGCAGGGAGAATGTGGGTCGCCCAAAGAAAGGCGAGCCAGCCAAAAGTGCCAAGAAGCCCCAGGAAAGCCGAGCCACTTTCATCGTGAATCCGGATTTACTCCGCAAGGTGAAGTACATTTCCCTCGTGGAGGGCATCCTTTTGAAGGACGTTATCTCCGAAGCACTGAACGACTATGTGGATGCCTGGGAGGAGAAAAACAAGAAAATACGGCTTCCAAAGGCAAAGTGAAAACATGTAAAAACGGAGCAAGCTGTTACAGTCTGCTCCGTTTTACTATTATACCATCCACACATCAGAGATAGCGTGATGGACTATCATTTAATCAGCTCGTTGAACTTGTCCTCTCTGACAATTTTAGGCTGCGCCTTACCTGCCAGAATCAGGACTTTCTTCCCGTTACGGTAGATATGGAGTTGGCGACTGCGTGCCACAGCAGTGATTTCTTCATCCTCCTGTATGGCTTTCCATATCGGATAATATGCACCTTCCGGCTGGAACAGTTTCTTTTGAAGGTGGGAACACATATGGGTAGTATCAATGGGCATCAAGGTTGTCATTCAGATATTAAGTCTTTCAATTTCGTAAAGTACGGGGTATAGTTATAGGGATTGTATGCTAACTTACCCATATTGATTGGTTTTGTATCTTTAATGCGGAATACTAGATAAGTATTGCCCATGCATTCAAATCCAAGTGAATGGAGGTAACTTTTGTCTGCCAATGCTGGTTCTTCCTTTTCTAATTCATAGACTTCCGTTTGTTCTTTGTGATGCATCAATAGGAATTTTGGCATCATGTCGCAAGATTCTTTAAACATAGAACCTGGTCTTCCATCAGAACGAATATAGTACAATTTGTTTTTAATGATACAGTCATGTTGCCATGTATCTTTAAAGTAGCCAACAAGAACATATTCTTCCAAAGTTATTCTATTAGACTGTTTAATAGGATCAATCTTAATATTATTAAGTGCGGCTAATATGGACTGCGCTAGAACTTTGGCTAAACGGGGAGGCACTGCATTGCCAATCATTTTATATTGGGCCTTTATGTCTTTTCCTTCGAAAGTAAAACTATCTGGAAAAGTCTGGATTCTTGCGCATTCTCTGACGCTCAAACGTCGATATTCATCCATTCTATCTTTTTGAAACTCCCAACTTTCATGCCCGAAAAACATCATTTTGGGCGAAGAGGGATGGAGTGGGATATTATCCGCGGTTGCATGAATTGTAAATGAGGGTTGTTGCCAGCCTCGACGTCTATTTCCTCTATTGTAGAATGTGGTAAAATCTGAAATTAACACATCATGATTAGCACGATAAGGATTGGGCTGGATCAGTTCTTTGCTTTGATAGGCTACTGGACTCTCTTTTATATCTCCGATGGCGCGTAGCAATGAAATAGGAGTAGCGTAAGTGGCTACCGGAAACTCGTAGTTCACATCGATATCGTTTCTAAAACCGATAATGAAAACCCTTTCTCGATTTTGAGGCACTCCGAAATTAGCTGCATCCAATAACCTCCACTTCACCTTATAGCCTGTTTCTGTTAGTTTGTTGAGGAAACTTTGGAAGATAGGCCGGAATATTTCATCTAGTAACCCTTGCACATTTTCAATCAAGAAAAATTTGGGGCGTTTGATTCTAATCAATTCAATGTAAGTATTAAACAACAATCCTCGTTTATCTTCTAAACCTTTTTGATGACCAGCTATACTCCATGACTGACATGGAGGGCCACCGATAAAACCATCACAATCAGGTATATCATCAGGATGCAGATTATTGATATCTTTAAGCAAAAGTTGAGTATGAGGATGGTTCTGTTCATAAGTGGCCCGCACAGTTGGGTCAAACTCATTGGACCATACTACACGGAAACCAGCCTGTTCGAAGCCTAAATCCAAGCCTCCGCATCCTGCAAAAAATGATACCACATCCATAAGCCTAAATTTCTGGAATTCCGATTTCCTTTAGATAATTATAAATACTATCATACCATTCTGGCTTGCGAGTTTCATCTGGAGGAACTCCATGATCACCGTTTGGAACAACAATCACCATACCTTGTCGCGCACGCGTAAGCAGAACTCGGTAAGCATTGATTTGGTATTCTTGGTTGATAGACTTATTGATATTCTGCCATTGTGTGCCACTGCGCAGTTGGTGGTGCGACCATTTTTTTCCATCTTTGCTTAGACGAAGGTCAGCATCCCATGCCACACATGCCCAGTCAATTTCTAGTCCTTGAACTTTAAATTCAGTAAGTGTATCCTCCAGTGCATTACTAGAACGAATGTCACTATCATCTTCTAGGAACCAATGAACAAAATTAGGTTGATAGCGCACATTGATAGAGATGGCTTTGAGTCGTTCTGCCTTGCTGCTTGCCAGTAGTCCCATGCGTTCACTGCCACGATTGTGATTACGCAACCACTGTTTGGCTATGTCGAGCGAACGCGTCATTACAATCGGATAGTTTTCTAATTCCAGTAGGGTAGCAGTTGCTTCTTCCTTTTGAAGAGCAAGTAGTTGATTGACAAATATACTAACCTTTTCTGAACGGAACGAACGCATCGACATCTTCAAGTGCAGATCAGTGCTCGATTTTAGTTGCGAATGAATTAGCCTCATTTGTTCTTGCGTAACGTCGCCCGATTCCATCAGGTAATCCGACATATACACATCCCAATCTTTATAACTGCGATGAATACTTTCAATCCATTCTGTCAGTCCGGCTTCCCCCTTATTGATGCTTTGTCCGTTTCCCACCAAACATACTACCACGCCCCAATCTATTTGGCGATCCATGCATGAAATCAGATATTCCGGCTCACTGTAAGGAAAATCCTTAATTCCTTTTTTTTCACGCATAAATCTCTGCAGTTCTTCACGAGTCCATGCGCGTTGTGCTTCATCAAATATGGCCACATGCTCAGCAGGGATGTAAGCCTTATCTGTATGACTTTGGAAATAACTCGGAATAGGAACAATATTACCATTTTCTACTTGTGTACCTTCAAGATAAAGGTCTCGGTAATGATGAATCATCTGTATAAATGCTTTCACCTTACTTTTAGCTTCTTCCTTGGTACAAGCCTTTCGGTTTTCCTGTTTTGCCTTCACCTTGTCTCTGCGTACATAGTCGCGCGTCAAAGCCTCTTGAAGCACCTCTACTAGTGGAAAGTTACCTGATAAATAAACAGCTTTTTCGCCTTTGTTAAACTGGTCGATAGCGGTATTTAAACCTATTAAGGTCTTTCCTGCTCCTGGTACACCAGTGATAAAGCATATCGCCTTTCGTTTATTATCACGACAGTATTGAATAATTCGATTCAGTTCAAGAGCAGCCTTATCTATGTCCCCACCATGTTTTGTGATGTCTTCCACTGTATTCTCTTCATAAAGAGCGATAGCAGCTTCAATAATAGTTGGCGTTGGCTCATAGCCACTCTTTGCCCAAATATCATCATCAATGGCACTTTGAATTTTATGTGGAAGATTTCCCAGCACCTTAGCAAGCGCAGCGCCCAAGAGTTTTTCATTGACCATAAGCGGTTCATATACATTATCTTCATAATGCACCAGGTCCAACTTGCAGTGCCTGTCTTTTTCTCTTGGAGCTACAAGAATGGGAACAAGTACGCGATGAAGGCTTCCCTCCTGAAAATTCTTTAAATCAAGAGCATAATCCCAAACCTGTATCATAGCCTCACGCTGAAATTTCTGTTCAGCTGTCTTGTATTCCAGTACAAAAACGACACCTTCGATGATAGCTACTACATCGGCTCGACGCCCCATACGAGGTATGTTATACTCAAAATAAACGCTGCCATGGCCAGCATAAGGAGCAAGAGCGCCCCTCAATGTCATAATCTCTTCCACCCACGATTGTGAAGTCTCATCATTAATATCATGCTGAGAAGACAAGGTGAGTTTACCAACAATCTCATCTGTATTTCTTTCTAGAAAATCTGAGATTGTATCTGAATAATAATATCTTGTAGCTGCCATAAATAAAAGTTTTACATGGTTTGGTTTATACTAGTAATTCCAGAGGTTTTTCATTCTTATTGAATTTTTGTCCAATCTGTACTCCTTAGAAGTTTTATCCAGTCATTTAGGGACATTGATTGATTATATATATCTCCCACTGCATTATACAATACATTCATAGCCTCTAATTCTTGTGGTTCTTCTTTGCACATTAAATCTGCCATTATCTTTAATGTTTCAGGAGTACATAAATTGGTAAGACTTTGAACCTTTTGTTTTATATTACCGTTCTTTTTCTCAATGGCTTCCATAAGAGAATTTAAGTAGCATTTTAAACTAGCGTTTATGTAGTCACAATATTCATTCTCGAACTTGCCCTTCACAAGGGTAAGTTCTTTTGTCTTACAAAATTCATCGATAGCTATCCCATACTCTGATAATTTGTCGTACTTTATAAATATCTCTTTATGCTTTACAAAGAGGTTTTGTTTAAAAGTCCACTTTATAAATGATAAATATTTATCTTTCGTATTTTGTTCCAATTCCAAGTGACTTAGATATTCCCTGAAGAAATCTTCATTTCTTCTATTCGTGAATATGGCATATATTTCTTCTGCAGCATAGTTTAAATGCCCTTGTTTTCTGCGAAGGCTAGACCCTATTGCCACATATTTGGTATCATGATCAAAGTAATTAGAAAGATTATCAATGTAATATGTCAACAGCAAACGAGGTATTACCACAACTATTCCATTGTGATTCAAATCATATTGGATTATTTTTAATGCTTCGGCAGCCTTTTTTTGAATAGAATACCTTGAATACATCGAAATATTAGTTCCAATATTTAGCCTTTGTTTAACCCAAAAAGGATTCCAAGTGGAATATACATCATTGGTTGCATCATAGCCCAAAAACAGAAACAGATTTTTAGAGATTTTAAAATCAGCAAAAATGGGTCGTGCTGGAAGTTGACAACGCCACACGTCAGGATTATTATTAGACAATTGTGCTGGCGTTAAGTTTTTTATATACACATTTATGTGAACCCCTGCATACTCTACGCAGCAAGGGTTAAGCCCAGAAACAACTTTGAAGTCTTTGCCTTTAAAGGCTTCGACAAACAATTCAAATATTTCCCGACGATCTTTCTTTACCATTACAATGAACCTAATAATGAGTTGTTTTCATAAATATATCCTTTGGTAGTTATGTCTGGAATATGGCTAAGGTTTGAGTCGAACTTTACCCCACTAACATTCATAGGCACATATTTTTTCTCAATCCTTGGTATATCTTGGTAGTCATAATAACTTAAAGAATCTTTAGCTGCGCTGTAATCAAAATAAACTGTATTTGCCTTTTCGTATTCATCACCTAGAGTGTTAGTTATCACCGTATATATATGCATACGGACATCTATATCAGAGATACGTTGGCAAATTTTTTTATAAAGATTATCCACAGAGAGGCCGTTGTCATCCTTGGCCGATTCTCTAACAATCACAGAAGCTATTAAAAGCCGTGAGGATTTATTGGGATTTAATTGATCCAACGAAAATTTGTGAATCCTTTCCTCTGATGATGTGCTTTTAACTTCTACTTTATCTACTCCCATTGTAAAATCGTATTTAGAAGCCGGTGAACCATGCCATGCCTTTGCTACGATTTCAGGGTTTTGACTACGTTCGATAACCAGTAATTCAGCCCACAATCCTTGGATTTTGTGGATAGGTTTTCGACGTAAAGAGGCAAAAATTGCGAGCAGACCTTCGATTTTCATTGCCAGTTCATAATCCGAAGGAGTTTCCGGCATAGAAAGCAGCATCATGAAGAACACATCAAAAAATATTTTCTTTAGATTTTCGTCTGTACTTCTCAATGTAATAATTGAGTATATGGCATCGGTTGTTTCATGATTGTCATCTATCAGTGTGCAGCTAATGCTATATTCTACGGAGAACAACTCGCCATTCATATTATGAAGAGGTGTTTTGCTCGGCGTAGTAATTACAAAGACCTTAGGAAAACCTTCGTTGGATTTTCCTATTTTATGCTTCATTCCTTCAATGGAAAGCACGTTATATTTTTCGCTTTCATCAAATGAACGCATGGATTCATTGAAAGTTTTAAGCAAACATTCTATATGCATATCTTATCAACTTTGAACGTATTTAACTGAAAATGCTTCCGGGTATAAGGGGGGAAAAACGAAACGTGTCAATATGTGGTCGGCCTGAAAATGACTGATT
>ENA-OURU01001251-OURU01001251.1-human-gut-metagenome-genome-assembly--contig:-NODE-1251-length-33003-cov-4.642710_pt1 | contig 33003 bp, 29 predicted proteins | sample MGYA00242137_ERZ509064 | MGnify/ENA primary metagenome ERZ509064 (study PRJEB26280, sample SAMEA2338777) | human gut metagenome | biome: human gut; feature: human-associated habitat; material: faeces...
TTATAATGAATGGAGAAAAATCAGAGGTCTGTGGATAAAACTGCGGAAACTCAAGTATTCAATACGTTGACAGAAAGAATATCAAAAGGTCAAAAAGCGAACTTTCCCTCTTGGACCTATACATTTTATCGTCTAACAAATTTTGATTTCATTTTTACTCATGATCATGGGAACTTTTTTGCTCAAATCGTATACAGAGCTACTTGTTTGTGAATTCAATTAAGGAAAATTTAGGTGAGGTTTGTTGGAAGATGAATATTCAGTGTAAACGGTGAATAGTAGGTACCAAGATTTTTGTTAGTTTTCATGAGATGTCTATTTAATTACAAAAATAAGCGAATATTGTCAAGAGCACTCAGAAAAATCTGGGTGTAATTTTTCTTGATATATTATTTAGAATTACATCCTCAATCGGTCAAGGGACATGATTTCCAATTCACTTCGTACTTTTCCTCAGTTACGGATTGACATTGTCCATTTTTTTGCGATTTCGAAAGTACTCAGGTATAATGCCTTCATTAGCGCCTGGGAACTTGGAAATACGCTCCTCTGCTTGTTCAATCTACGATAGCAGGAATTTAGTGATTCTATAGCATTTGTAGTATAAAAAGCAGTACGGACATCCTTGGAAAACTTGAAGATTGGAGAAATAGCATCCCAGTTGTTATACCAGTGATTCATAGCACTTGGGTATTGTCCGGACCATTTCTTTGTCACAGTTTCTAACTGCTTTCTAGCAGTTTCTTCGTTTGCTGCTGTATAGATTGTCTTTAAATCCTTTGCAAAGGCTTTCATATCTTTGTTTGCAACATATTTCAGCGTATTTCTCACCATATGTACAATACAACGCTGTTGCTCTGTTTTAGGAAAAGCCGTAGAGATTGCATCCTTGATTCCTGTTAATCCGTATGAGCAGAGAATGAGGATATCCTGAACTCCTCGATTCTTCAAACTGTTCAATACAGAAATCCAGTACTTACTACTTTCATTTTCGCCCACAACAATGCTTAGGACTTCTTTCATACCATCTTCATTGATACCAAGCACGACATATGCTGCAAGTTTCCTGATTACACCATCATTGCATACTGAGAAATGTAGCGCATCAATAAAAACAATTTGCCACACAGGCGACAAAGGACGATTCTGCCATTCCTCGATTCGAGGAAGTAATTTATCTGTGATATCCGATACCATTCCTTCACTTACTTCAAATCCGTAAATATCCTCTATGGTTTCTGAAATCTGTCGTGTAGTCATTCCCTTTGCATACAAGGAGATAATCTTGTCATCAATCGAAGAAATGTCTTTTTGACGTTTTGGAAGCACCTGTGGATCAAATGAACTCTGACGATCCTGAGGTACCTCTACCTAAAATTCACCATATTTACTACGGACAGTCTTGGGTTTCGTACCACTATGGTAGTTAGGCTCACCGCATCTTTCATAACGGTCGTAGCCGAGATGATTATCCATTTCTGTTTCAAGCATATCTTGAATTGTTCCGGAAAGCAGATTTTTTAGAGTATCCTGAATATCTTCAGCAGAAATTATGATTCGGTATGCACAAAAGCGATTTCCATATCATCGGACAGTTGATGTAAAACCATCTGGAATATTCATTCACCGTTTACACACTAACAGTCACAGAAGATAGAAAAATAGGAACCGACTCACAGTTTTCAATCTATGAATCGGTTCCTTGAGGAAAGGAAAATGTTCTAATAGTCTATTTAGCCTGAACTATTCACGGAACAGTATTAAAACTGATAACAGCACCACGAATCTTAAAAATGAGCCATGAAGTCATTCGCAAGATAGGATGCTTTTTCATGGAGAAGTACCATCCTCTTTTAACCGGATTACATAGATTGTGCCATTTTGAGCCTGTGCTTATAAAGAACAGACGTAGCGAAACCGCTGTCATCACGAAACTGTATTTTTATCAGGTCTCCGGTCATTCCATCATAACAGACAAGTGGATGCTCTTTTTTTATTCACTTGATAGGTGAAACAGCAATATTCAATTAAAATACAGTAATTATGTGGATTTTAGCCACTTCACACGGCATAACTGTGAATAATCTAGGTTTACTATTCCCATTCGCAAATAAACATCATTCCCCCTCTGTCTGTTTGTTTTCCAAAATCTCCATCATTCCAAGAGCCATCTGAAAACTTAAAATAATACATTGCGAAATTTTCATCTAAATTATCATTATTTGGTTCTTCTGCATGCCAATTCGTATAAGAACTTACTTCGCCGTTATCCCACACCCAAGTTCCTTCCTCTTCTTTATCCGTGAATCCAAAATAAGCATTTTCATATCCGAATTTATTTTTTAAACATGAATAAACAAATTCATCCTCTTCTTTACTAGTAATCGTAGCAAGATAGCCCCCTTTAGATTCACAATATTCTTTTGCTTCTTCCCATGTAGTTACTGAGCTTAAATTATACACATAATAGGAATGTCCATTAAATTTAACAGCCTCTGATGGAATATCTGTCTGCTTATCTTCCAAATTTATTGGTGTATAATCTAATGCAAACTCAACAGCTTTAGCTGCGTTTATCATATAATAACTGCCGTTATCAGCTTTTCTTCGGCTAGAAACAGCTATATCTGCTGTCTGTTGAATAATATTCTTAACAGTACCAGAACTCATATCTAAATTTGTGGACCATACCATCGCTGTAATTCCAGCAACAATAGGTGCTGCCATAGATGTCCCTGAATCATTAGCATAATTTCCATTTAGTCCTCCCATTACTGTTGTACTAAATACATCAACCCCTGGTGCACACACTGTAATAGTTTTACCATAATTAGAAAAATTTGCCAATTGCCATGTTCCATTTTTCTTCTTTTTATCCACAGCTCCTACTACCAAATACGAATCAAGCACATCCTGAACTGAAATATTATGTTCAAGTTGTATATTATTTTTATCAAAGGAATCAAAAACTTCTTTCACCATCTCCTCATCAATTGAAGAAAAATATCCTCCATATTGTTTAGCATCAATACCATTTTTATTTTTATCTCCATTTCCAGCCGATTGTGTGATAATAAAATCGCCCTTGGTATCTTTTGAATCTAACATGAATATTAGATATTTAATTGTCTCGCGTGCACTATTTTCTGCATTAATCCGCGTTTCTTTTGCATTAGTTGGAGCAGTTCCACTTGACATATTAACAACTTTGCAATTATTTGAAATACATAATTCTATTCCAGCTAACAATGAACTTACCGCTATATTACTCCTTTTCTGCTTTGATGTAGCATAACAATCAACACCATATAATTGTACTTTATCTAAAATTCCAGTTATTCCCGTCTCGTTGTTATTAGTTGCACCTATAATTCCTGCAACATGTGTACCATGATGCTCTACACTATTCACTTCATTGTTAAGAACTGTAATATTTAAATCTTCATGTGATGTATCAAATCCATTGTCTACAACACCTACATTAATAGTAGCTAAAGACTCATTATATTGCCATGCAGATAATACCTTTGAGGCCTCAATCCACCAATTATAACCTTGCGGTTTTTCTTCATTCCAATCTACGCCTAAAATGCCCTGAAATACATCTCGCCACGGATCATTAGGTAATGCAATATCTTCTTTCTCCATACTATATACTCTATCAATAATTGCATACTTAACTTCTTTAAATCTCATAACTTTTTTGCAATAAAATTCTAGGCTTTCTTTATCCATAGCTCCAACTTGAATTTGATATTGATAAATTTCTGGGATTTCACCAACAATGCTTCCTCCAAGACTATCTGCAATATTCACAATTTGTTTTCTTGGAACATCACTATAAGCAAATATCAATATCATATTATTTACATACCCACTTGTTTTACTGTCATTATCATATACAATATTCTCTTCTTTAGGAATGTAACTTTCACCTATCAATTGCCCTGAAAAATCACCAAATTCCTGTTTTTGTTCTGTTCTTTCTAACAGATCGACTACAAATGGTATCTTGATTATGTTAAAATGTACACAGATTCCAATTACAGATATCAATAAAAATAAAAGCACACACACAATTTTACATGTACGCCTTCTTTTTATATCTTTCAATTGTTTGTCCTTTTTCATAAAATAAAATTCTCCTTAATACTACAAAAGCATAGAGAAAATCAAATCTGTTTCTCTATGCTCAATAAATTTCAATATTTTATACTCTACCTATTTTCATTAAAAAGATTTCCTGATATCCAAAAACTTTATTCTGTTTTAGTGTATTCGTCTCCATCTATAACCAGAGTTTCCTTTGAAACAAAATATTGACTTCTATTATCAAGTGCTTCTTCTTCTGAATCTGTTAGTTCATAAGAGCTATCCGTATGGCCTCCCGCACTGCTCAAAAGCAATGTCCCGTCATCCTTCACTGTATAACGGTCTGCACTTTCTAGCCAAGCTCCATTGTAAGTAAATGGCGCTACACATGAACCATCTTCATGAAATTCTAGTATATCGTTTTTTTCTGACACCCATGTTCCTTTGAGAAGATCCTTTGGCTTATTGCTACCACAAGCTGTTATTGAAAATACTGTAAATACTAAACATATAATTAATATCCATTTAATCGAACTTCTTTTCATACTTTTTTCCTTCCATTAACACAATTTTCCGCACTTCGTTTCTAACATTTCACTTACTTGTTTTGCATCTTTACAAACTGCACGATACTGCTTTCCTTCAACTAAACTTATATATATTTGACAATGAGCACTATCTGCCTTCACGGAAATAATAGATGAATATGGCACGCGAACATCTTTCATATATTTACTACTTGTCAAACCCAATAAAATCTTATTTGTACAATCGGAAAACTCTATAAATTCATTATATAATGTTATTTTTGTTCTCTTTAAAGAGATTATTATTCCCATAATTAAAATACCAAACAAAATAAAAATTATCGCCATTGCTAGTCGTGGACCGCTAGACAATGCATAACTACTTTTTAAACTTATCTGTCCTACATATACCGATCCCTCTTCACTGAATGTATTATTTCCTTTTTCCAATACATGTGAATACCTTTTCTGAATTAAAAAAAACACACCTAACGCTTCCAATGCAATAAATAAAAAAATCATTGATAGTGTGTACCTTTTACTAATCCCTTTTCCTTGATAAATAATTTGTTTTTTCATTTTTCCAAACCTCCCTTCCTTTGATTTTTCTCTATGTGTTAATTTTAGTACATATATTTACTAAAATCAATAGTAAACATATGTACTATGATATTTTATCTTTATGAAAGAGATAAATAGAAAATCAATGAACAAATCATATATTGATATTATGCGTGGGCTCCGTGAAGATAACGATAAGACACAGCAAGATATTGCTGATTTTCTTGGGATTTCACAAACAATGTATGCTCGCTATGAACGTGGTGCTAATGAACTTCCTATTCGCCATCTTATAAAATTATGTCAATACTACCATGTATCCGCAGACTATTTTCTCGGATTGTCGAAATACATCAATAAAAAAGGTAAATCCTAGTCATCTATTAAAAAAAAATAGATGTACTTATTTTAAATTATTAATCCATTTTCATATTTTCTTTTTGATTATTTCATGTAACTTTTTAATTTGTTTGTGAAATCTGATGCATAAACAAAATAATCAGTGAAAATGTCCTAACATAAGATAAACTATGTTGATGTTCTTCTGAAGTTTCAGTACCGTTTTCCAGTATGTTCTATAAGATTCCATGCCTGACCTAATGTCAGGCACGGGTAATAAACTATCGGCATTTATTTTAATCCACAAAACTGTTTGCTCATATCTTCGTCATTGGCATACTTGAACAGGTTTGGATCACGTATGTGGTGTTTATCTGAAAAAATTCCATTTTATAGCATGATATTAAAACAAGTGCTGTGAACACCGGTAGGTGGAACCAACAGAAGACAGAAATGTCTGTCTGTGAGCGGGTATGGGGAATCCACATCAAGATAAAAACCCATAGGATAATAGGAGGCAGAAATGCAGAATTGTTAAACATGGGTGGATCTTGCTCTTGTTATCCTGAATTAAGTATAACTCTAACTAATATATATCAAAATAGGTTATTCCCAAAAGTGGGAAAAACTCAAAAGATTGGTTTACTGCAAGTACAATGAGTCATTTATCAACTAGAGCAAGATCCACCCATATATTACCTTATCGCCATTTTATAGCTTCGGTATACTTCTGGGTCATCTTGATGGGAATTACGTTTTCCCATACCCTCGTGACGACATCAAAGATGTCTATTGGCTTTCTATCAAAGATAGACGCAGCACTTTTATGTAGCCGGAATAAATAAACGGCTAAAAAGTGGAAAATGCCCTGACGGAGTTTTTCGTGCATATAAGTACGAATTAATCTGCCAGGGCATTTGGTTTAAGTGTTGTTTTTTGATAAATTCATCAATTTGTGAAAATAATTTCATTTGTCTGAGTGGAAGAACGTATGTTTGATTACCTTTATGATTACCTTTTTGGGGAAATGAAAAAAGTTTATAAAAAATTTATAATTGTAATTTGTAAAAAAGAACGTGGAAGCTTATTTTTATTAAAATTTCGAGTATTTTTCGAGGGAAAATGAAATATCCATAAGAAATTCCTCCTTTTTTTAATCTATTTGATACCCTCGTTGATACCTTTTGATTTTTGAAATAAAATAAAAGAGCCAGAAAGCCTTATTTTCTAGGCATTTCTAGCTCTTTTTAGTACAGGGGATGAGAGAATCGAACTCCCACCAAAGGTTTTGGAGACCCCTATCATACCATTTGACCAATCCCCTATTCAGTTGTCACTTTCGTCAAGCGACTTATTAAGTATACTTTACATGTATTAATTTGTCAATAATTTTTTAAATATTTTACAATATTTTATCACTTTGAAAAATTTGAATATGAATTTGTAAGGGAAACCGGAGTACGCGTTATCATCGGTAAGGGTGGAATGAAAGAAAATACAGAGCGTGCCTGCAAAGAATTTGGTGCGATCCACTGCGTATTCCCTACAGGAAATGCAGTTGTTGCCGCTACGGAAGTAGAAGATTATTGCCATGTTATTGTTATAATCCCCCGGAAGAATGTTACTGCCAACCATTCTTCCGGGGGAGGCTCTTTTTACAATGTTATAATGATCCGAACATCTTTCTGACCCAAAGATTGCAATGACTAAGGATTACAATTTCCACAGGGTTCATATCCTTCATCGATCAACGTCTGTCTTGAACCCGTATATTCACCTTTATTTTTAGCCTTGATCTTCTTTGCACCAGAACATTCCGGTTTATGAAATTTCTTTGTATTCTTATTGAGAATATACGTCTGCTCCTTCGTATCTTTTGCCTCTGCCTTTGACGTTGCCGCAGAATCTGTCTTTGCATTTATCTTTGAATCTGATTTTGAATCTGATTTTGAATCTGAAGGATCTGCTTCTGTACCGTCTGCCCATTTTCCTTCTGGCTCTGCAATCTCATCACCTTCCCAGTTTTCTCCGGTTTTATAATCAATCACTACATACGGCTGTACATTATATACATATACATTAAAGCTGATTCCCACTCCATCATCTTCTACTGACTCTGCCTGCATCTGTACTCCTGAGGCAACCAGGTCATCCCCCTCAAAAACCGGTGTCACACGGTACATCACATGATTGTCGGTTTCTTTGATATACGCTGCCACCTCATCCTCGAAAGGCAGCATACCTTCTACATTCATATAGCGTGTTCCTGTGATCAGATTCTCTTCATTTGCATTCTCACCTGTCAACTGGAATCCGATCAGGTGACAACGGTTATACACATATCCACCATCCACGGTATCATAGGATTTATTCTTCCAGCCGGTCGGCTTCACACTGCTGATACTCTCCCTCGTTTCTGTCGGCATCAGATCCTGTCCGATGCACGCTTCTGCCGACTGACATCTTCCAAGCTCATCCAGTTCACTGTATTCCTCATAGGATACTGTCGTAAGCTCTTCTTCCGTAAACTCCGGCTGATTATCATTTACCTCCACATATGGCTCTCCTGAATATGCCGGAACATCATCAACCGTCACATAGGATTCACTGTCTGAACCCTTTTCTTCGGCAGAATGATCTTCCGCAGCCACTTTCGTGCCTGACTGAGTATTGCTGTCTTTCCCTGAATCTGTCTGCCCCTGGTTACCGCAGGAAGTCAGACATACTGACAGGATCAGCAGCAATCCGGTCAGAAAACCATAAGTTCTTCTCTTTTTATCTTTCATATTCGTCTCCCTATTCATCCGTACTGATCTATACGATCATTCTTTTTTATCCCCCGGTCTTGGAAATCTTCTTTCTATAAGAAATAAAGATTCTTCCGGGAAGCTTTCGCATCTTTCATTAAATGAACAAATCTATTATATAACACGAATATATGTTCTTTCAATCTTTTCTGCAATCTTTTTACAGCCAAAAGTTCTTTTTCTTTGTATTTTCAAGCCGGGATTTTTATGCTATGATTACAGAGTCAGCTTCTGACAGAAATGAGGTATCATTTATGAATATACGGCATAAAAGAAAAGAGAAAGAAGAGTCAGTTTCCACAGCAAGAGAATTATTTCAGTGGGTAGCCGCCATTGTTGCTGCTGTTCTGATTGCACTGGCTATAGATAATTTCGTTATTGTAAATGCTCAGATTCCTTCCGGATCTATGGAAAATACGATTATGACCGGTGACCGCGTCATTGGGAACCGGTTTGCATACAGTTTCAGCGATCCGCAGCGGTTTGATATTATTATTTTCCGCTATCCGGATGACGAAAGTCAGTTATTCATCAAAAGGATCATCGGACTTCCCGGAGAAACGGTTGAGATCCGGGATGGAAAGATCTATCTGAATGGTTCTGATGAACCACTTGAGGATGTGCAGACGAAAGAAACCATGGTCGGATCTTTCGGTCCGTATACAGTACCGGAGAACAGTTATTTTGTCATGGGAGACAACCGCAATGACTCCAAAGATTCTCGCTACTGGACCAATACTTTTGTTACAAAAGATGAGATTCTCGGAAAGGCGATCTTCCGCTACTGGCCGATTTCTGAATTTAAAATTCTTGAATAAGATTTTATCAAAAAAGGTGTGCGAAAATGAAAATCATATTTCGCACACCTCTTTTTTTATTCTGATAATCCCGTTTTCTGATATCACCAGATCCATCCGCTCATCATGTTCCTCTGTTGGAATTTCATCACACATCAGACTTTCTCTGCACAGAATTGCTTTTTCACAGTCTTCCGGCATTTTCTCAAGATAACGGTCATAATACCCCCCGCCATGTCCGAGCCGTTCACCCTTCCGGTTACAGGAAATACATGGGATGATCGCAAACTGGATTTCTGTCGGATCAAGGATGATATCACATTCTTCTCCCGGCTCCAGGATTCCGTAGGATCCAATTTTTAACTGTTCTAAATTCTGAATTTCATAGGCATCCATTATTCCTTTTCCGGTACATTTAGGAACACCCAGTCTTTTTCCACTGTCCAGTATTTCCTGCAAAAGCGGAATGGTATTAATTTCTTTTTCTGTACTGACATAACAGAAAATTGTGTCGGCATTTTTATATTCTGCAAGAGATTTTATCTGATGCAGGATTTTTTTATCCGACTCTTCAGTTTCTCGTCTGGATAGTTTAGATATTTTTTCCTTTACTTTAGTTCTTAATTCTTTCTTTTGTTCTTTTATTATTTCATTTTTTGTATCCATTTTGCACATTTCCTTTTTAAGCTGAATTTTTTCCTGCATTTTCTACCAGAAGTTGATCCAGCTTCCTGCGGTCTTTTTCCCGGATCTCATATGCTCCGTCCTCTCCCTTTTCGACATGGAGCTTCAGTTTCTTCTTATCCCCATACCGAATCCCTTCCTGCAAAGCTTCGTTCAATACATCATAATAAATCTGATATACCTGTCCCTGCATCTCTTCTTCCGATGGAATTTCCATTCCTTTCATTACCTTGTTGGTGATTGATTGTGCATACTCTTCTGCCCTGCTTTGAAATGTCTCATATGTATCAGAAAACAGTGTGACCGGTCTGATCTCAAGTTCAACTATATAACTTCCGTCTTTCTGCTTTTCACTTTCTCCGATCTGATAATTAACCTGCCTGACGATTTGTGTAAAAAGTATCCTGTACTTCTTTTCCAGTTCCTCTGAAATAGCTGATGAATGGAATTTCTCCATGGTTACATCCAGATTTTTTTCAAAGACAGCCTCCGCTTCTTTTCTGGAAGTTCCCGTCATTTTACTGTACTCCTCAGTTTTTTCCTTATAAGAAACATCCAGCACAGCCTGCACATAACGGACAGGATCAAAGCGATTCATATAAAAATAAATTCCCGCTGCCGCAGCCACCATGATAATCACAGTCAAAATACATCCCAGGATTTTCTTGCTCTTCCACTTATTCTTTTTATTCTTTTCATCCATAAAAAATCCTCCTCTTTTCATAATGATCTGCATCAGTATAGCACTTTATCATCATGAAAAAAGGAGAATCCTGTCGCATTTTTTCTTTTAATTTTTGTCATTAAATCGTATCTTAATATACGATTTAATTTCTTCTACGCACTTTTGGAATCCAAGTTTTCCACTGTTAAGACATAAATCATAATTCCTTGCATCTGCCCATTCATTTCCGGTATGATATCTGTAGAAATCACCTCTGAACCGATCCGTCTTTTCAATATATTTCTGCATCTCTTTTTCTGTCATGCTGTTACGCTCTAAAGCACGCTCCAGGCAGAACTTCTTATCTGCATGTATAAAGACACTGACTACATTCGGATTTTCTTTCAGGACATAATCTGCACATCTTCCTACGATTACACAGGATTCCTTTTCTGCCAGATCCTGGATCACCTTTGCCTGATAATTGAACAGGTTATCATCTGATACAAAATCTCTGTCTTCAGGAGTAAGAAGCTCTCCGTCATACGGACGGCTCAGAATCTTAAACCATGGAGCTTTCTTGATCTTTTCATCTGACATCCCGAATAAGCCTTCATTAATTCCGCTTTCCTCTGAAGCCATCTTAAGGATCTCCCTGCTATAGCAGTTGATTCCCAGCTCCTTTGCAAGCATTGCACCTATCGTCTTTCCACCACTACCATACTGCCTGGCGATCGTAATTACAATATTCTCACCCATGAGATATCCCTCCTATTCACCTAAGTATGCCTTTTTAACGGCTTCATCCTCCAACAGATCTTTCGCCTTGCCGGACATCGTGATCGTTCCTGTCTCAAGCACATAAGCCCTGTCTGAAATAGAAAGTGCTTTCTTCGCATTCTGCTCTACCAGAAGAACCGTTGTTCCACTCTCACTTACCGCACGGATAATATCAAAGATTTCATTTACAAAGATCGGTGAAAGTCCCATGGACGGTTCATCCATCAGGATGATCTTCGGCTTTGACATCAATGCACGCCCCATTGCAAGCATCTGCTGTTCTCCACCACTCAGAGTTCCTGCCATCTGGTTTTTCCGTTCTTCCAGACGCGGGAATCTTTTGTATACATTTGCAAGACTTTCTTCAATCTCTTTCTTATCTTTCCTTGTATATGCTCCCATTTTCAGGTTCTCATATACACTTAACTCCGCGAAAACACGTCTTCCTTCAGGGACATGTGCCATTCCCATGGATACGATCTTATGAGCAGGTACTTTCGTGATATCTTTTCCTTCAAATAAAACCGATCCTGACTTTGGTGCAAGCAGTCCTGTGATCGTATGCAGAGTTGTCGTCTTTCCTGCACCATTTGCTCCGATCAGAGCAATAACTTCCCCCTGATTTACGTCGAAGGAGATGCCTTTGATCGCATGGATCATTCCATAATATACCTGTAAGTCTCTGACTTCAAGCATTGCCATAGCTTTTTCCTCCTTACTCTCCAAGATATGCCGTAATGACTTTCGGGTCATTGAGTACATCACTCGTCTTTCCCTGTGCAAGAACTTCACCGAAATTAAGAACTGTCAGTTCCTCGCAGATTCCGCTTACAAGTTTCATATCATGCTCGATCAGCAGAATCGTCATATGAAATTCATCTCTGACGAAACGGATCATATCCATCAGTTCTCCGGTCTCATTCGGGTTCATACCTGCTGCCGGCTCATCCAAAAGCAACAGCTTCGGGTCTGTAGCGAGGGCTCTTGCAATCTCAAGCTTTCTCTGCTGTCCATACGGAAGATTGGCAGCCTGATGATCTGCATATTTTTCAAGATCAAATACTTTCAACAGTTCCATAGCTCTGTCGTCCATCTCTTTTTCCACCTTCCTGTAACTCGGAAGACGTAAGATTCCACTCAGAGTCGAATACGGATGATGATTATGCAGTCCTGCTTTTACATTGTCCAGGACACTCAGTTGCTTGAAAAGACGGATATTCTGAAACGTTCTCGCAATCCCTGCTTTACTGATCTCAATATTCCGTTCACCGGTAATATCTTTTCCGTCAAGTATCACCTTTCCTGCATCCGGCTTATAAACTCCGGTCAGAAGGTTAAATACGGTCGTCTTTCCTGCACCATTTGGTCCGATCAGACCATAAAGCTGTTCTTTCTGAATCGTAAGATCAAATTCATTTACAGCACGGAGACCACCGAAAGAGATTCCCAGATTCTTTACATCCAACAAGATACTCATTCTTATTCAACCTCCTTTGCTTTTTTTCCGAAACTAAAATGCTTCTTTCTCCAGTCATTGAGTTTTTCTCTCCACTCAATCGCTTTTGGAGACCAGTTAAAGAGCATCATGACGATCAGCACGATCGCATAGATCAGCATACGGTAGTCCTTCATTCCACGGAGAAGCTCCGGCAGAAGCGTCAGGATCACTGCCGCAATGATTGAGCCGCGGATATTTCCGATTCCGCCAAGTACTACAAATACCAGGATTGTAATGGACATATTGTATCCAAAGTTGTTCGTATTCGCTGTCAGCGTAGATAAATTATGTGCATACAGGACACCTGCTGCCCCTGCCATTGCCGCAGAGATGGTAAATGCCATCAGCTTATATTTCGTAATGTTGATTCCGATTGATTCTGCCGCAATACGGTTATCACGAATCGCCATGATCGCACGTCCATCTCTTGAATTGATCAGGTTCTGCACGATAAACAATGTCAGCAGGATCAGGATAAAGCCGATCACAAATGTAGAGTTCTTCGGTGTTCCCGTAATTCCCTGTGGTCCGTTCAGGATCACCGTTCCATCAGCATCCATGTTCAATGCCATGATATCCTTTGTCGTCACATGGAAACCCTTGGAATCTTTTCCGATATAAAGTACATTCACCATATTTTTGATAATCTCACCAAATGCCAGCGTTACAATGGCAAGGTAATCACCTTTCAGTCTCAGTACCGGGATTCCGATCAGCATACCGAAAATCGCTGCTGTCACGATTCCGATCAGAAGTGCCAGGAAAAACCGCAGACCATCTGAAGCGATCACATCTCTTGTACATTTTGAAAAGAAGGCACTTGTAAATGCACCAACGCACATAAAACCTGCATGACCAAGACTCAGCTCTCCCAGGATACCAACAACCAGGTTCAGTGAAACTGCAAGAATAATATAGGTGCATAACGGTACCATCAGCCCCTGAAGAAGGCTCGAAATACTTCCTGCACTGATCAATATCTGCATGATCACAAATGCGAGAACCACCATAGCGTACGTGATCAGGTTATTTTTTGTCGTCTTATTCATCTTTTTTAACATCCCATCCACCTACACTTTCTCCTGAATCTGCTTACCTAAAAGTCCGGTAGGTTTCACCAGCAGCACAACGATCAGTACTGCAAACACGATTGCATCTGCCATCTGGGAAGAAATATATGCCTTACTGAAAATTTCGATCAGTCCCAGCAGGATTCCTCCGATAAACGCTCCCGGGATTGATCCGATTCCACCAAATACTGCTGCAACAAACGCTTTGATTCCCGGCATTGCTCCTGTATACGGTGTGAGACTCGGATACGTGGAACAAAGAAGAACCCCGGCAACTGCCGCCAGTCCTGAACCGATTGCAAATGTAAGGGCGATCGTTCCGTTTACATTGATTCCCATTAACTGTGCCGCACCTCTGTCCTCTGATACTGCACGCATCGCCTGTCCCGGCTTTGTCTTCTGCACAAATGCCATCAGCACGACCATAATCACCACGCACACGACGATCGTGACGATCGTCTCTCCTGAAATCTTCAGTTCTCCTCCTGCAACAGAAATGCCTTTCCATTTGATCACTGAAGGAAATGTCTTCGCATTCGCTCCAAAGATCAGAAGTGCCACATTCTGTAACAGATAGCTGACACCGATCGCTGTGATCAGTACTGCCAGGGAAGAGGATGCGTTCCTCAATGGTTTATAAGCAATCCGCTCCATCACAACTCCCAGGACTGTACACACAACAATCGAGATCAATACTGCAGCCGGAACCGGCATCCCTGCCTGATTCATGCTGACGAGAGCAACATATGCACCGATCATGATCACATCACCATGAGCAAAATTCAGCATCTTGGCAATTCCATATACCATCGTATAACCAAGAGCAATGAGTGCATAAACGCTGCCCAGACTAAGTCCGTTTACCAAATACGATATAAAACTCATATTCCTTTTCCTCTCATCCTATTTTATTGTAGTTTGCTTTTTTCATTATATCACATCACAAAATCAGCCGCAAGAAAAATAGAATGCACTCTGTCTTTGCTTTCATTTTTCCTGCGGCCTTCTTTGGCTTTTGACCCCGACATCTATTTATCTTCCTGTATAAAGATGAAATAATTCCGGATCTGTCACTTTTTCAATCTGGTCATACACCGGAGTACTCGCCTCTTTCATCTGCTCTCTTGTCTCTTCATCAGGCGTTATAATCTTGGTTCCGCTCTCCTCGATCTCACGGATCTTCTCACTGATTCTCTCATCTGACTTCTCTCTTGCATATTCCTTGGCAATCTCTTCTGCCTCACGCAGGATCTTCTGATCCTCTTCTGAAAGCTTTTTATAAAAATCTTCACTCACGATCAATGAAATCAGATGCGGTACATGATTCGTTTCAATAATGTAATCCTGCTGCTCATACAACCGGTTTGAAACGATCACTTCGTATGGATTTTCCTGTGCATCAATCGTATGCTGCTGCAATCCGATATACACCTCACTGAAGCTCATGGGAGTCGGATTTGCTTTCAGCTTTTTCCAGAAGCTCAACTGGTACGGATCTTCCATTGTACGGATCTTCTGTCCTTTAAAATCTGAAAAACTGCTGACCTCCTTATTGCTGGACATGACGCGGAATCCCTGATCTGCATATCCCAGCAGTTCATATCCCGCATCCCGGTATGACTCCTGCATCCGGCTCAGGAACTCCGGCTGATCTACCTTATCTCTCAGCTCTTCAATATCATCAAACACACACGGTGCATCAAAGATTGCTGTATCATCAATAAAATTAACCTGTGGTGCTGTATTCTGTACTACAAATGGGATATCTCCGTCATAGCAGCTCTCCAGCAGTTCTCTGTCCCCGCCAAGTACACTGTTCGGATATACTGTGATCTTGATCCTTCCGTCACTGAGTCTGTCCGCTTCTTCTGCGAATTTTTCCGCATAGATCTGCGTCACTGTATCCTCAGGGCTGGCTGTTCCGAGCGGATATGCATACCGCTGTTCTGTACTTTCTTTTCCGGCACACCCCGTAAGCAGCCCCAGGAAGGCAACGCTCACCATCACGCCTGTCAGTCTTCTATATTTCATATCTGTATCTGTCTCCTTCCATGTCATTTCCTGTAACAGCATTTCTACAATAACGCAAGACTTACTGCCGGCACAAAGGTAACGATCAGCAATGCAGCAAAGAAATAGAGGATCATCGGCATCGCTTTCTTTGCGATCTCCATCACCGGTACATCTGTCAGTGAACTTGCCACAAATAAATTCACTCCGATCGGCGGTGTTACAAATCCGATTGCCAGATTGACAACCATGACAATACCAAAGTGGATCGGATGGATCCCCACTGCCTCAACGATCGGGAGCAGGATCGGTGTCAGGATCAGGATTGCCGGAGTTGTATCCATCACCATTCCAACGATCAGTAAAAATACGTTGAGTACAAGAAGTAAGACAATCTTATTCGTAAAATGTGCAAGGATCCATGCACTGATTTCCTGCGGCACCTGCATCAGTGTCAGTACTCTTGAAAATGCAATGGATGCAGCAAGAATAAAAAGGATCGGTGCATACGTCCTGATTGCTTCTACCATAATGGTCCAGATATCTCTGATCTTAATACTTTTATAGACAAATAAACTGATGATCAGTGCGTAAAAAACCGAAATAACTGCTGCCTCTGTCGGAGATGCCACACCGGTATAAATACATCCAAGAATGATCACCGGACTGAGCAGTGCAAAAGCACTGTCCTTTAACACCCTTAAAAGCCCCTTATCATGCAGCTTTCCGACCATTGCCAGCTTCTTTTCCTGATCTTCCCCATGCTTTTTACAATAGTAGATCGCGTACACCATCAGAAGACCGCCGATCATTACCCCCGGAATGATCCCTGCAATGAAGAGGTCACTGACTGATGCACCGGATGCCGTTCCATACATGATAAACGGAATACTTGGCGGAATAATAACACCCAGGCCGCCTGCAACCGCCACAAGAGCTGTCGAAAACTTCTTATCATATCCCATCTCCATAAGGATCGGGATCGTCATACTTCCTACTGCGGCTACCGTAGCCGGTGCTGATCCCGAAATCGCTCCGTAAAACAGACAGGTCACAACCACTGCACATGGCATCCCGGCGGTTCTCTTTCCCATAAAATAAGCAAATACATCAAATAATTTTCTTGAAATCCCACCCCGTGCCATGATAATTCCTGAAAGTACGAACATCGGAACTGCAAGCAAAGGGAAACTGTCGATTCCTCCAAGCATAGAACGGATGACATAAGTTCCGCTTGCTGTAAAGGACGGATCTACCGCTCCCGGAAGTACCGATGCAATTCCGAGAGATATGGATACCGGAATCGCAAGGATCAGACAGATCACAAAAATCAAAAATACAACCACCGCCGGCATATCATTCTCCTCCCTTCCTGAATACTCTCTTCCACTCAATGATCCATCTCTGGAATACCCGGATCGCTGACAGGATAAATCCCATCAACGGTGCTGCCTGCACATAGTACATCGGGATTCCCATTGCCGGGCTTGTCTGTCCATTTGCGATTGCAGACAACAGATATTTCCATGCAAACGGGATCAGATAAAGAAATAAGATCAGTTCAAATGTATGATTCACTCCTTTGAAAATGGCTTTTCCCCTCTTTGGGAACATCGCCACAAACTGCTCGATCTTGATAGAAATACATTTTTTCGTACAATAACTCACACTCAGGAATCCTGCCCAGATAAATATATACCGGGTCAGTTCTTCCGACCAGGAAAGTGAAGCTCCGAATATATATCTTGCAATGACCTGTATTCCCATGATCACTGCCATGGCTGCAAGTGCAATGACCAGTAATACTTCTTCCAGGTTCTCATCTAACCATTGTAATGCTTTTTTCATCTCATCACCTTTTCCTTAATTTTCATCATATCTTTTTCGTTAAAAAAAGACTATATCAAAAAATATATCATTTTTTATTTTTTCTGTCCATCCTCTCAATTTCTTCTACCATCATAACTAAAAAGAAGCTTCCGGATCTTTTGCTATATACTTCATACAAAAAAACTGATACCTCAGACTCCATCGGTTAACTCCCCCGAAGTGATCCGAACTATCAGTTTTCTTTTTTATTCTGCTAAATTCACTTTATAAATCCTTACAGACTCTTATGAAGCAGGCCAAGAACTGTTGTCAGATCTTCAATTCCCATCTGTCCTGGAGCGGATACTTTTCCAACTGCTCCAAATGTCAGTGCTGAACCGAATACTTCACCGCAAAGACGACTGATCACACCGGTTCCTGACATGGACATTGTGATGATCGGACGGTCTGCATATTCTGATGCCATTTCCTCTGTAGCAGAAAGAAGTGTCAGAACATCTTTCTTATTCTGAGGCATTACAGCGATCTTTGGAATATCTGCTCCTAATTCCTGCATTTTTCTTAAACGGGATACGATTTCGTCCTTTGCAGGAGTCTTATGGAAATCGTGATTAGAAGCAATGACTTTTACACCATTTGCATGTGCTGTCTCAACAACTGCTTTCACCGCATCATCTCCTGTAAACGCTTCTACGTCTACAAGATCAACCAGTCCTGTTTTTGCCGCATTCTGATTCAGTTCTACATAAGTTTCTGTCTCAATGGATTTCTCTCCGCCTTCTTTGGATGTACGGAATGTGAACAGGATCGGAGTCTCACCAAGTACCTCACGAAGAGCTTTCATTGTCTCTTCTGTCTTTGCGAAATCGAAAATATCTTCATACCAGTCTACACGCCACTCAACAACATCGGCCTTTGTAGATTTGATAGTTTCTGCTGCTGCAAGGATTTCTTCTCTCGTTACCCCAACGATCGGTACACAGATTTTCGGGATTCCTGCACCAATTTCAATATTTCTTACTTTTACAGTATTCATAATTCTATTCCTTTCTATGACTTCTTTGGAGGGGAAACCCGCACCGGCCGTTCTGCTCCGGTACAGGTTTCATTTTTACAATTTTCTTATTTATGCTTCCTCTGCATTTTTCAGAAGTACACCATATCTTACATTTACAAAAAGTCCCAGTGCCACGCCTACTGCTGTAAGAACAATGTTCATTACCATAACCTGGGATGGCTGCATCTTTGCTGCTGCTGTAAGGATCGTGTAGTTACAAAGTGAGGATGCGATCATAACCAGAGCTGTGATCGTTCCCTTGATCTTCGGGAAAAGCATATTGCATACAGAAGTTGCGAGCTGAAGCAGTCCGCCTGCTCCTGCCCATCCGATGATAAATGCACCTGCGATCATCAGCGGCTTGCTCTGTCCTACCAGTACAACGATCAGTGTTGCCAGGCAGATCACCGGATATGCCACGATAAAACGTACATCTTTGATCTTTCTTGTCAGCAGTGCTGTCACAACCAGTGCGATCAGTGTTCCTGCTGAATAATATGTCTGCATGATGGACGGATCAGCCCAGCCTACATTCTCTTTTGCAAAGTTCTGTGCACAGTTAAGCCATAACTGGAATGTTCCCGTGCAGGTAAATCCGATCAGAATCATAGCTACAGACTCGATAGAGAAATGAGTATGTTTTAAGCTGTCGATCAGACCTTCCTTCTTTCCTGCTGCTTTCTGATCTGCATCAGGAAGTGGGAAAAGCATAACCAGTACAAGCAGTACCACATAAATAACACCGCAGATATAAAACAGCATATTATAGGAAACCAGTCCTGTAGCTGTTGTAGCAACAGTTGCTCCCAATACAAACGGAAGGATCATCTGTGCGATGGCAATGAAAAATTTAATTCCCATTGTAGCAACACCCGGTGCTTTGTAGATGATCTCTGCAACTGCCGGATAAATTCCTGTATCCAGGAAGGAGTTTGCAATACCTCCGATGATCGCACATACATAAGCGATCGTATATCCACCATTTGTTCCTGCATTAAATGCAAGTGCAAGACCGATCAGGTAGATTGCATAAGAACCACTTCCGATTGCAGCAGAAATGCGGCGTCCCAGTTTGTCAGATAACGGACCTGCAAACGGCAGGGCGATCAGACGTCCGAGTCCTAATGCCGCTGAGATTGCAGTGATCGCCATTGCCTCTACACCCCAGGATGCAGCAAGAGCTTCTTTTATAACAGCCTGTCCCAGAATGGAACAGCCAATACCATGGATAAAATAATTCAAATACAAAATCAATGCACTTGGCATATATTTCTTATTCATAGTGATGATTCCCTCTCAATTCTCTTTCTGATCCTTAGTCATCATATCTGATGTTCAGGACTTCCTTCATGTGGTCGATCGGCATCTCTTTTCCTGTCCAGAGCTTGAATGCAGCAGCTCCCTGGAACAGCATCATTCCAAGTCCGTTCATTGTCTTGCATCCAGCTTCTTTTGCCATCTTACGCATCTTTGTCTCAAGTGGAGAATATGGTACATCAACAACGATCAGTTCCGGACGGAAGAATGACTTGTCAGGAACAACTGACAGATCCTCTAACGGCTTCATTCCAACACCTGTTCCGTTTACAAACAGGTAAGAAGAATCCATCTCTTCTTTTAATTTCTCTTTATCATCTAAATCATATAATGTAGCTTTGCACTCTGTCTTTTCATTGATCTTCTTTACAGTCTCTACTGCATTATCCCAGAACTTATCATGGATATTGAAGATGGAGATTTCTTTTACTCCGTCAAGTGCTGCCTGGATTTCGATTGCTGTTGCAGCTCCGCCTGCTCCGCAGATCGTCATTTTCTTTCCGATCACATCAATATCATTATCCTTTAATGCCTGCATAAATCCGATTCCGTCTGTGATATGTCCGATCAGTCTTCCGTTATCATTTACGATTGTATTAACTGCTCCACACATCTCTGCTGCCGGTGACAGCTCATCCAGATACTGTCCAACTACTGTCTTATTTGGCATAGAAACGTTAGATCCTACCATCTTTAAAGCACGAAGTCCTTTGATCGCATCTTCCAGTGTGCTGTTGTCAACTTCAAATGCAAGGTAAGCATAATCAAGACCAAGTGTTGCAAATGCTTCATTATGCATTGCCGGTGAACTTGAATGTCTGATCGGGTAAGCCATAAGTCCGATTAATTCTGTGTGTCCTGTGATTCTCTCTGCCATGATTTTTCTCTCCTTTTAAATCTGATAGCCCTCTGCCATCTTTTAATATTAATATGAATGATAATTTTTTCACCGCTTCCTGCGGTATGTAGTTTGTTAATTATCAAACAACCTCTCTGCCTCCTATTATACGAGCATTTTTCCAATACTTCTAATATATCTTTTTATCATTTTTAATAGCTTTTTGCTATCAATTATAGTATACTTCTACTAACAGACCACTACTGTATGAAAAGAAAGGAGACTCCCTATGACACTCAATCAGATTCTCTATTTTCAGACCGTTGCCCGCCACCAGCACTTCCGCCTGGCTGCAGCCGAGCTGTCTATTTCACAGCCCAGCTTAAGCCGTTCCATCGCAGCACTGGAAGAGGAGCTTGGTATCATCCTCTTTGAACGAAAGGGGCGTACCGTCACCCTTACCAAATATGGGAAACTTTTTTTAGAGCATGCCGACCGGATTCTTGATGAAGTCCGGCTTGCCCAGAAGCATATGAAGAAACTGTCCGGGAATGCCGGTCATGTGGATATCGGTTATGTCTTTCCGCTTGCCGCACACTATATTCCCCATACAGTACGCAGATTTCTCAGTACACAGAAAAATAAAGACGTAACCTTTAATTTCCATCAGAGCCATACCGGAGAGATGATCCACGGATTAAAAAATGAAAAGTATGATGTCATTTTCGGATCTTATGTAGAAGATGAACCAGACATCCAGTTCGTCCCTATCCTGAACCAGGAAATGATCATCATCACCCCTGTTGGCCACCCGCTTTCAAAAAAAGAGCAGGTTTCCATCCATGATCTGGAACATTACCCGCTCATCGGTTATGATCGTACTTCCGGTCTTGGACGCTTTACCAGCCGGACTTATACTTCCTATACACTCCATCCGAATATCATCTGTGAATCCCCGGATGAAAACGCCATTGCCTCTCTTGTTGCAGAAGATTTTGGGATTGCCCTTGTTGCGGATGTTGCGATCCTGGATCACTTCAAATTAGAAAAGCTGCATTTAAGTGATGTCACACTCCATCATACTGTATATCTCGCCTACCTGCGGGGGCATTATCAGGTCCCTGCTGTCCGCAATTTTATTTCCTTTATAAAAAAAGAAGGAACTTCTCTGTGAGGTTTCTTCCCTTCTTCCAACGATCTATTCTCTGATATTTTTCCAGGATGCCCTGGGATTTTCTTACATTCCCCGCCTTTTTACATACTCTGCAAACTTTTGTACCAGCGGTGGATGGTACTTTTCCTTCCCCTGTGCCATATAAATATAGCGTTGCTGATCCTGGTTACGCAAAGGAACAACATCCACGTCCAACTGGGATAAGATGGGGATCTCCGGCATAATGGCAATCCCGAAATTCTCTGCCACAAGTCCTGCCATAGAACCGTCTTCTTCAATTTCATAAGCAATCTTGGGATTCAGCTTTGCCTGCTCAAACATCCGGTCCACCACTGGTCTCAATCCGCTGTTCGGTGTATAAAAAATCTGTGGATATGCGGCAGCCTGCTCCAGATCTACAGCTCTTTCATAAGAAAGAGGATGCCCCTTTGGTACAACAACCACTAATTTTTCTCTCCCCACCGGAGTAAAACCAATCTCCCCTTCCCGCTCTGCCATGGAACAGAAACCAATATCAAACCGGTCTTCTTTTAATCCCTGGATGATCTCTGAAGTATTTCCTACTGTAAACCGGAATTTTACTTTCATCTCCTCATGAGTTCGCAGGAAATCTCCTACCAGCCTCGGTACAAATCCACTGCCAAGGGTGTAAATATAAGCCAGCTCCACCACACCTTCTGTCTGTCCGGTCATGCTCTGCACTTTTTTCACCCCGGTATCCAGCGAATGGATTGCCTCATCTACATATTCTTTAAAGATCTTCCCATACTTTGTCAGAACCACACCACGTCCCTGCTTTTCAAATAGCTTTGTTCCGATCTCTTTCTCAAGAGAACTGACCGCATGACTCAGACTCGGCTGTGAAATAGACAGTTCTTCTGCTGCCTTTGTATAATGTTCTACTTCTGCAAGTTTGGCAAAATAATGCAACTGATTCAGATTCATTTCCGTATTTCCTCCGTCTTCCTGATTTTCCCTCTTTGTATAAAATATCACAATTCATAGATAATATCTATTAATTTTGCCGAAAATATGTATTTGTTTTATATTTTATTTTTTTCTATAATACAGGTTGTAAAACAGATTGTTAAGCAAATGTCAAGCAACCTCTCATGGCAGTTTACAATCAACATTTATAACAAGATTTATTCATTCACTATTTTAATTCAGGAGATTACTAATTATGAAAAAAGAGTATCAGCATATCTTTGAACCTTTTACAGTTCGCCGTATGACAATGAAGAACCGTATCATGATGACTCCAATGGGAACGAACTACGGAGAATCCAGTGGAGAAATGAGTTTCCTCCATATTAATTATTATGAACAGAGAGCCAAAGGCGGTGTAGGACTTATTATGGTAGAAAATGCCAGCGTCGATTCTCCGGAAGGTTCTAACGGAACCACTCAGCTCCGTATCGACCACGATAATTACCTGCCTCGTCTTTTCAAACTGACAGAGACGGTTCACAAGCATGGTGCATGTATCGGTATCCAGATCAATCACGCAGGAGCTTCCGCACAGTCTGCAAGAACAAATATGCAGCCGGTATCCGCTTCTGATATTCCGTCCAAAGCCGGTGGAGAGATTCCTCGTCCACTTTCTAAAGATGAGATCATGCGAATCGTAAAGAAATATGGGGAAGCAGCAAAGCGGGCTCAGATCGCCGGATTTGATACTGTAGAGATCCACGGAGGACATTCTTATCTGTTAAGCCAGTTCCTCTCACCGATCACAAATAAGAGAACAGACGAATTTGGCGGTTCTCTTGAAAACCGTGCAAGATTCGCACGCCTGGTCATTGAAGAAGTAAGAAGACAGGTCGGACCATTCTTCCCAATCTTCCTCCGTATCAGTGCTGACGAATTTATGGAAGGTGGAAATACACTGGAAGATTCTTTGGAATATCTGAAATATCTTGAAAAAGAAGTAGACGTAATCGATGTATCCTGTGGCCTGAACGGTTCAATTCAGTATCAGATCGATGCCAACCACTTCCCGGATGGATGGCGTTCTTACATGGCAAAGGCTGTAAAAGAGCGTTTCGGAAAACCATGTGTAACAATGGGAAATATTCGTGACCCACATGTTGCTGAAGATATTCTTGCAAGAGGTGATGCTGATCTGATCGGTATGGGACGTGGACTGATCGCTGATCCTGACTGGGTAAATAAAGTAGAATTTGGGGATGTTTGTGATATCCGTAAATGTATTTCCTGTAATATCGGATGTGCCGGAAACCGTATCGGAATCAACCGTCCGATCCGCTGTACTGTAAATCCGAATGTACCGGACGGAGAAGGATATAAGAAATTAAAAGTTAATAAACCTTGTAACGTAGTTGTTATCGGTGGTGGAACTGCCGGAATGGAAGCTGCCTGCACAGCCGCTGAAGTCGGATGTACAACCTTCCTTCTCGAGAAGAAACCATACCTTGGCGGTCTTGCAGCAGAGATCTCAAAGATTCCGGACAAGAAACGTCTTGCTGACTTCCCGAATTATATGATCCACCGCACAAATAACCTGAAAAATCTCTTTGCATTTACAAATACAGATGCAAATGTTGACTTTATCAAGAACCTGAAGCCAAATATCATTGTCAACGCAACCGGTTCTTCACCGCTGCTCCCACCAATCCCGGGACTGCATGAGAACATTGACAAAGAAGGCGGAAAAGTTGCTTCTATCCTGACCATGATCAATCATGTCAACGACTATCCGACTGACCTGACAGGAAAGAAAGTGGTTGTTATCGGTGGTGGAGCTGTCGGTCTTGATGTTGTTGAATTTTTCGCTCCACGCGGAGCAGATGTCAGCATCGTAGAGATGATGCCGATCATCGGAAATGGAATTGATCCGGTATCCAAAGTTGATATGGGTACATTAATGAAGAAATACGGCGTACATCAGATGCCGAATACAGCACTGAAAGAAGTCCGTCCGGACAACTTCCTTGTAGAAGCCGACGGAGAACTGAAAGAACTTCCATTTGATTATGGATTTGTCTGCCTGGGTATGAAAGCCGAGAATCCGGTTCTCCAGCAGGTAAAAAATGCCTTTGAAGATGATCAGAATATCGAGATCGTCAATATCGGAGACAGCGTAAGAGCAAGACGAATCATCGAAGGTACAGAAGAAGGACGTAACATCCTGAATACTCTTGAGAAGAGAGGATATCTGTAAGATCAGAATGAATATCAGAAGTTAAGTTATCCTTTGAGCCTCTCCATACAGAAGACCTGCCAGTTGGCAGGTCTTCTTGCATATCTGGGTATAAAAAGAGGAGGCAGGAGAACAATCAATCGTTCTCCCACCTTCTCTTTTTCGTTCATTTTTCTATGATCTGTCTACGGCTTTTTCCTGCCGACAACCTTCTCTTACTGATCTTTTATTTTGCCTCGAGTACCTGATACTCTCCGTTCTGTACTACAACAACGGTTGGATCTTTTGTAGGCTCTCCGTCCTCGCTCCAGGTGATACTCTTTCCTGTAAGACCATCATAAGTGATCTCTGTCATGCCTTTTTTCAGTGCATCACAAATATCAGAAGCACTCATATCCGGTGTAATATTCTCTTTCTCTGCTGCTGCCTTGATTGCATAAACACAGTCATAAGCATCTGCTGCAAACTGGATTGGTGTATCACCAAATGCGTCCTTGAAATCAGCCACGAACTTCTGAGTTGCATCATCTGTAGCATTGGCTGTAAATGGTGTCAGGAACATCAGGTTCTCTGCCAGTGAAGCATCAAATCCTTCAAGATCCAGAATACCGTCCATTCCGTCACATCCGAACCACTTCGGTGAAAAACCTGCTTTATTTGCCTGTGCAAGGATCAGGGATGCCTCCTGATAATAGATCGGAAGGAATACCAGCTCTGCTCCGGCATCTTTTGCCTTCTGAATCTGTACTGAGAAATCAGTCTTATTATCTGCTGTAAATGCCTTTGCTGCTACTACTTCAAGGCCTTTTTTCTCTGCCTCTGTAACAAAGTTCTGATAGATTCCTGAAGAATAAGTATCGGAACTGTTGTAGATAACTGCTACCTTTTTAGCCAGGTTATTATCAGCAATATAGTCGGCTGATGCACTACCCTGGTTCGGGTCTGAGAAGCACATACGGAATGCATTATCATACTGGATACTCTCTACTGCTGTAGCAGACGGTGTCAACTGGAACAGATTATCGTTATGTGACTCTTCAACTACTGCTGTACAAGGTGTAGATGTTGTCGTACCGATCAGCATCTGCATACCCCAGTCTTTCAGAGTATTGTAAGCATTGACAGATTTTTCAGCATCGGACTGGTCATCCTCAAACTTATACTCAATCTGCTTTCCATTAATTCCTCCTGCTGCATTAATCTCGTCTACTGCAAGCTGGATTCCGTTCTTTACCGCTGTTCCGTAAATTGCATTATCTCCTGTTGTAGGTCCGATTCCACCAATCTTAAATGTATCAGTATCTGCTGATGAACCTTTGTCATTACTACTTCCGCAGGCTGCCAGTGAAACAACCATTGCTGATGCAAGTACAATACTTGCTGCTTTTTTCAGCATTTTCATAAATAATCCCTCCTAAAAATAAATTTTCTCCATGGATATATTAGCTCTTATTCTCTGTATTTGTCAAGTAAAAAATGGATCGCACTCTATTTTTTTCTTACAATAGTTATTTCCATTGACTTTATTGAACCACATAAGCTTAAAGTTCCCCGGCAGCACCCCCAAGCCGTCAAAAAAACAGCAGCGGGATTTTTCCCGCCACTGCCTTTTCTGTGCATTTCTTAAATTTTCTGCTGCTTTATCTGTTTTTCTCTTTTTTCTTCAGATAAATTCCTGCACAACCCATTGCAAGACTCAGAAGCATCAATTCCGCATACACACCGGAACTGCTGTCTCCGGTCTTCACTGCTGTATTTTTCTGTCCTGCATCTCCCTTACCGGAAGTCTGAGCATCATTTCCGGTTGTTCCATTGGACGGAACATCTGCAGCCGGCTGATCTGATCCCGGATCAGTTTTTCCCGGATCATTCTTGCCTGGATCATTTTTATCCGGATCGTTCTTGCCCGGATCATTTTTACCAGGATCGTCTTTGCCCGAATCGTCTTTGCCTGAATTGTCTTTTACTTTCAATCCCTCTTTTGCCGCCTGCAATGCTGCAAGTGCCTGATCTACTGCTGCCTGATCTGCACTCTCATCTGCCAGCACTGCCTCTGCTGTCTGTAACGCTGCCTGCAATGCCGCAACGGACTCTTCTGTATATCCTGACAGATCTTTTTCTTCCAGTGCTTCCAGTACTGTTCTGAGTGTTTCTTTATTGACTACCACTTCTTCGCCTGTTCCAACTTTTACAGTCACTTCCGCCGGAAGTTCTGCTGCCTCTGCAATCGTTCCCTGCGTTACAAGTGTTCCCTGAAGTGTATAGGTTGCATCCTTTTCACCGGAATATGCTGAAAGATCCCACTGAACCGGAAGGACTACATCAACTGGTTCGGTTACTCCGTCTACTGTTACTTTTACAGTGACCGTTGCCGGAAGCTGATCACGGATCTCCTCTGCTGTCGTTCCTTTCGCTACTTCAATCTGATCCAGTGCCGGAACTTCTGTCACTGCTGCTGTCTCATTGATCTTTCTTCCTTCTACTGTGATCTCATTGATTCCGATTCCGTCACCATAAGCTTCACTGTTCAGTTCTGTAAAATAAAATCTTACATATCTGCCGGCTACCGGCTGCTCAAATTCAACCACATCCGTCTGTCCGGTCAGTCCTGCTTCTTTAGAAAGAGCTTTTACGGTTGTCCAGTTTTCATTATCATCTGATACCTGGATCTCATACTGCGTTGGATAAACTTTATTAAAGTATTTTGCAGTGATCTTATCGATCAGGTTTGCTGAATCCTCTCCCAGGTCGATCACTACCCATGCTTTCGTATCGGTAGCGTTACTTCCTTTGATCAGATTGCTGTCCCACTTCGTACTGTCATCCCCGTCTACACAGTTCTCTTTTCTTCCGTTAGTCGTTCCCGAAACCGTTACCGGCTTATTAAGGGAAAGATTTTCTTTTTCTGTCGTAATCTTTAATAATAATGCATCTTTCTTTGCGAGCAGAGCCTCTTTTGCCTCATCAATCGCAGCCTGATCTGCATCTTCTGACTCATTGACGGCTACTGCACTCTCATAAGCTGCTACAAATTCTGCTGCCGTAGTCTTTGTATAAAGTGTCCGGTCAATTTCTTCTGCTGCCGCGATTGCTGCCGCAAGCTCTGTCTTATCCGGTGCTGCCTGTCCGCTTCCTACTGTCACGGCAACCTGTACCTTTACATCCGCAGTGTTCTGAACTGTTCCATTTAATGAAATGATTCCTTCCAGTGTATAGACACCATCTGCCGCTGCATTATAATTCTCTGTATTCCATACAACCGGCATCTGCACTGTCTTTGCAGTTTCAGAGCCGTTACGCTTCAACTGTACACTGACAAGTTTCGGAAGATTCAGATCTGCTGCTTCTGTTCCTTTGTCTACCGTAATTCCCTCTACAGCTTCTGCTGCCTCAACCTGATACTTTGCTTCGCTCTGAATACCATAAATCTCAAACTCTTTCAGACCGATCGCATTTCCTGCTGCCTGGCTGTTGATTTCAGTAAAGAGAAGTCTGACATATCTGACAGACAATGGTGTCTCTGTCTCATAAGTATCTGTCTGGTTTGTAAGTCCTGCATTCTTTGACAGAGATTTTACTGTGATCCAGTTTGCATGATCGTTAGAAACCTGGATCTGAGAAGCTGTCGGATAAACTTTATTAAAATATTTCATGGTCATGCTGTTGATGATGCTGGTCTTTGTCTCACCCAGATCTACATAAACCCATGCAGTTGCCCCTGCAGGAGCATTAGATCCTTTCAGCACATTACTGTCCCATTTGGTACTCTCATTTCCGTCTACACAGGCTGATGGTACTACACTTGCAGTTTCTGTACCTGAAACGGTCACTGTCTTATTCAGTGCAATATTGGACTCCGTCTCTTCTTCGTCTCCATCTAAAATGATATGCGGTACATATTCACCGATGTCATCGGTATCCTTTCCTGCTTTGTCTGTAAAGATCTCATAGATAGATGGCTGCCTGCCTGCTGTCCACTCCAGACGGATTGCAAAGATATTCTCATCTTCTGAAACATCGAATTTCTTAGCACTCTTATCAAATGTTCCTACTTTCTCATAACCATCTTTTGTCAGTACTTTCACTGTTGCATCAGATATATTTGCCGCATCCTGAAGGATTGAGAAAGAACGAAGCTTTGTATTCTCTGTCAGTCTGTATTCCAGATAATCACCATCCACAGTTGCCGCTGATGCTGTAAATACACTGGAAATATCTCCGTCCACGCATTTTTCTGCATTTCCGCTGATACTGCTGACTACTTCACTTGCCTCTCCCGCATCCTGGCTGACTTCTTTATTGATCTCTACTTCATGGATCTTCAGATAATATCCGCTGTTGCCGGTCAGACGGATCCGGATATATTTTGCATCTGCTCCCTGTGCATTTCCCTTAAGGAAACGATACGGTACAACAAATTCTGAATTATCGTTCGCTACTGAACCGATCTGCGTCCAGTTCGTCTTATCTTTTGAATATTCAAGTACTGCATTATAAAATCTCGGATTTCCATCTCCTGTCACCACATTGACATCATACAAAGCAACTGTCGCACCGAGATCAATGATAAGATAATCTCCGTTCTGTTGTGCTTCATTCGTCCATGCATAAGTGGAACGATCTCCGTCAAAAAGATTATCCCATTTTCCCTCTTTCAGTGCATTCGTAAAACTATGCTCCAGAACACTCGGATTCATCTTCAGATTTTCTGCTGTCACTCCCAGTTTTTCAAGATCACAGGTCACTGCACTGTCTGTATTGTTCACAATTCTTATGTATCTGAGAACTGCAGGTGCTGTAAAATCAGCCTGTCCGCTCCACTGTACCCCATTTGTGGAATACTGGACAGCTAACTGATCCAGCCCGGTTCCTTCTGCAGTAATCGCAGAGGCAGAGGTCAGAGCTGTCATTTTAATTCCAACATACTCTCCTGCATTCAGGGTAAGATCTGTAAGATTTCTTACACTGTACTCTTTTCCCTGCACAGTCAGTGCTGTCTGCTTCAGGGAATCCACATTTGTATAAATCCGCTCTCCCTGTACTTCTTTTTTATTGACTGTAAACTCTCTGACATGTGTCCAGTAGTCCGCCTTGGAAGATGTTCCTGTCGCTGCAAGACGAAGTCTGACATATCTTGCAGTAATATCCAGATCACTCCGCTCAATTTTTAAAGTATCATTATACTGTTCACCAATCTGCGTCCAGTCTTCTCCGTTCTCGGAATATTCCAAAATGGCTTTATGGAAATAATCATGGTCTGTATCATTGGATCCCTGAAGGATAGAAATATCCGTCACATTCAGTACACGTCCCATATCTACACCATAATAATCATTTGTCTTCTGAACGGTATTCCATAATCCTGCCGTAGTCTCATCCCCATCAAAAATCTTCGCTGACTGGGCATCATCTGTTCTCTTTGTTCCACCAAGTACTGCATAGAACTTTGGTGTAAAGTCTGTATTGGATGAATCCATTAACGGGGTCAGATTATTTTTTACATAAGCCGTAACTTCTGATAAAAATGGCTGAAGACGCTTGCTTCCCGCCTCTGCCTTTGTTGTTCCGTCACCTGTATTATAAGTGTTCCACATATTCAATGCTTTTGCTGCTGTACCGAAATTCGTCCATGCCTCTTCTGCATCATTTTCCTGAAGTGCCTGTGCGGACTTCAGAATCGCCTTAATTCCTGTAGCAACATCATTCAGAGAACTGAGCCATGGATTCAGTTCCTGAACCAGCTTTGTATTTGTACAGTTTTCTTTAAAATCTGCTACTGCTGCAACAATCTTATCCATTTCTGAAATAAGACTTTCAACTTCAGAATCATTTTTCAGTGCAGCACCGCTGTTGATCTTATTCAGAACACTTGCCAGTGTATCCTTCAGATATTCTGACTCCGGGAATCCATTGCCAATACGGCTGGAATGCGGGCAGTTGGATACATTGCTTGCAATTTTAAAATAGGAATCCTCTACTTCCGGCTCAAGATAACGGAAAGCATCTTCCCAAACAGTCTGAGCATTTTCAGAATAGTTTTTGTTATTCCAGAATAACGCTGCCAACTGGAATAAGCCGACTTTATTACTCTCAGCGAATCGGGATGGATTGGATACCGCACCTGCCATTCCCGTTACACCATCTCTTGCATAATAAGTAATATCGCCAAGATAGATTCCTGACTTGGCATGTTCGTTGACCGGATAATTGATCCAGAAACATGCTTCATGCCCTGACTTTTCTTTCACGTAGTCAATCGTACTCTGCGTAATCGGCGAGTTTACATCTGCTCCTGTCCAGTAAATACTGATAGAAGGATCCAGCCCCTTTAATGTCTCCAACTCTGATGCATTGGATGACCATTTTGACCACACCTCATTATACCCCTGTGGACAGTACGTCAGTGGTTTACATCCTTTTGGCTCAATAAACTCTTTTGTAAGTTTGTTCAGAAGTGCAACTACATCCGCATGAGAACCCTTTCCAAAATCATCATTCAGAATATCAAACTTACGGACTCCCGCATCATACAACTGCTGGAATTTTGCTGTAAGCTGATTATAACGGGTATTGTACGCCTCTTCATTCGATGTATCTAATCCATTAAAGAATCCGGAAAGATGTACAGACCATGCATAATAACACTTCGTCTCCTTTCCTACTTCTACCAGTTCCTTGATCTGATCAATGTCAGACTGTGGATACAGTTCATTCCATTTTGATGTATGATATACATCTGTCTTTGATGCGTAAACATAATTGTTCATCTTCACATCTCTTGCAAAACGCATCAGACTCGCACGGGATGCATAATCCCATCCGCCATAAAATCCTTCGATAAATCCACGGAATGCGACACCAGCATAGTCCTCAATCTGAACATCCAGAATTTTTCCTTCCTTATTATTAAAAGAAGAAAGCATCATCTGTAATGTTGCAATTCCATAAAAAGTGCAGTCTGTATCTTTTCCTACGATTGCAATGACTTCATTTCCGTCACTGTCTGTATCTGCACTTAAAAGATACGGATCATTTTTTTCAAATAAATCTGCTGTCCCTCTTGTGATATGATCCGCAACATACGTATCTGCTACCCCGCCTGATTCTTTTACTCCGAGAAGAATATTTGTCTTACCGGAAACTATATCTTCTGATAGATTCATAGTCCGGTCATTCTTCTCAAGTACTTCCTTCAGGAAGTTGACAGTGTACTTGTCAATCCCTTCTTCTGCAACAACATTCACATCCTCTGACATGATAAAGCTACTATTTCCATATGTCACAGATTGCGGAATTGGGTAAATTTTGTACTGATCTGCTTCTTTTGCGAAAGCTCCTGCTGACTTTGCTGCAAAAACTCCACTTCCCATTGAAAGGATCAATGTGAAGATCAGCAGACTGCTCAGCAGTTTCCTGTACTTTCTCACCTTTTTCATCTTTTTTCCCCTTTACTAAAAATATTTGTAGCTCATTATATTATAGCAAATAAAAGGCTTGTTTCACTTGTTAAATCTGTATCAGACAAATGGTATTTTTATATGATTCGGAACTATATTAAATTCGATCACTGATATAAAACTGCTGTTCTTACTCCCCGGCAAATTGCATCTCGTGCAGGCACTGATGCCGTTTGTCAGGTTTGTGCAACAAAAAAACAGTGCTTTCGCACTGCTCCTCATTCCTATCCATATTTTATATACTTTCAAAACTACATACAGCTAAAACCAACACCATCATCCATTACCTATCACTGCTTTGGTTATGCCCTCGACCTATTAGTAACAGTCAGCTCCAT
>ENA-OURU01001252-OURU01001252.1-human-gut-metagenome-genome-assembly--contig:-NODE-1252-length-32997-cov-4.747617_pt1 | contig 32997 bp, 28 predicted proteins | sample MGYA00242137_ERZ509064 | MGnify/ENA primary metagenome ERZ509064 (study PRJEB26280, sample SAMEA2338777) | human gut metagenome | biome: human gut; feature: human-associated habitat; material: faeces...
AACACCTGTTGCAAGTCTTACTCGACAGCGGCTTGCCTTTTGATCAGGCGATTGTTTATAAGCGGAAACGCTTTCTGCATCTTTCGTATCGGCAAGGACGATGCCGCAAGATAATGTTGTATAAATAGGAGAGAAGAGCCATTGACATTCAGAACAATCCCCGGATTTCAGACGAGACGTCTATATATGACCTTTTCCCGTCGATATAGTCGGCATAAAGCAGTTCTTCGTCTCTTCCTTTAAGGATATGACACTTGCCGCACAGCTCGCAGTTGCCCAGGCATTTCCATTCGTTCTGCACAAAAGCGAGCCGTTCTTCGCGGGTAGATTGTTCTATGTCGGGCGGAATCCTATTTACTTTCATCATGACAACAAGGGTAATTGTATTCTTAGGGATTTTCAGGGCTTGGTGGTGTACATCTCATTTACACATGAAAATCAGTCTTTTCAAAACGTCAGAATCGTCTTAACCTTACATCCTCATTCTAACCATTTGAGGAATGTACTGGTTCTTCTTGTCTTGATCGCCTAATCCAAGCCGAGGATAAACCATTCCTCCGATACCCGGAATCACTTCGTTCCCCTGACGATCTTCGTCCACGGCAAACTGCAGGAAATAAAACTTATTGCTGATCTCTTCGGGAAATTCCTTCAATAGGTTAGGTTGAGCATCCTTATATATTACAGGTGCCATGATAACAATTCTCTCGGGATGTACACGATCAATCAGTCGTGTCAGTTGCGTCTTTACTACACACGATGAACTGATGATTGACTTTACAATGACCAGCAGACGGCACTTAGTTATCGGCTCCTCGTATGCTTTTACGATAGGTGATATTTCAATCTTCTCACCATTCTCCGACTGATACACCGTGTTACGAGTACTCCAATAAACAGACACAGGCAGTTTTCCTTTTCCTAACCCGTTCTCCACGCCTTGGGCCAACCAGTCGGCATCTTCCGATGCACATACCAACATTATTTCCTCAGCAGGCACATCACTTACCTGCTGAGCCAATGCGTGTCCGAGTTCTACACCCAGCGTCTCAAATGCATTACGATACGCTTCCACACTAGTCGTCTTGTCGGCCAGTACTTCCAAAGAGTTGCGGATCACCTTCTCATCTCCGTATTGCAGATTTTCATATCTTCTCATAACACAATCGCTTTTTATGACAACATCGACATCAATTCCCACTTGTCTGTTGGATGCTGACGTATTATCTCAGTCTCTATCTTGTCGGGCCACGGGCAACTACCATTCATACGGCCTATGCTCCAATAGAACATTCTTCCGCTGATACGATATTCAAAACCCTCAATGGCATCGAGTACTTTTTTGCAGTCCTCACTCAGACCTACATCGGAGTAAATTTTCAGATTTACATGCTTGAAACGTTCTGCTTTATGAATGATCTCCTTCAGCGAATAGACCAGCTTTAAGGCAAAGTTTTCCTCTCTTTCCTTGCAGTCTTCCATCTGATGTGCAAAATCAAACGCAATATCACCTTGTTTATCAACCTTTCCCCACGACAAAGACTGAGTGTTCTTTAGTTGATGATACATATTCAGTTCAGGATGAGCAATCAACATATCATCCACAAAAGTATCTTCCAATTGAGTCTGGAACTCCACACGGTCGAACGAAGATTTGTACTTGGCAATACACGATACAATTTGATAGACCGCATAGAAATCTTCAAACAAACCACCTTTCTGGTTGTTCTCGCCACCCTGGTGCTTGTTCTTCAGATACTGCTTTATGGCATCAGTCCTTTCCATAAGCTTCCTCTTTCGTTATTTCTTTGAATCGTGAAAATTCAACGCCATCTATTGTGACTGTGCCGTAGAACATGTCTTTCGGTCGTACCCACACTTTCTGTTCGCCGTAGAGAGCTTGATAGATAACCACAGGAATCAACGACTCGCTATCCTGACCTTCAGCCAGGACCATGTATTTACCACCCTTAAAGTGACGATAATATTTCTTCGTTTCATCCATCAGTATAGAAATCTATTTTAATGCAAAATTGTTTGTAAAGATATGATTTCTTATCTGAATACGCAAATATATCTCCCTCATCTGCATATATTCCGAAACCAATTGAATCTATTTCCCATCCTATGCCAATTCTCCTTCCCAGACAAAGCAATGGGGGAAGAGCGATTTCAGATGGGTTTCAGATGGGAATAAACCAAAGACAGACGAGCCGGAGCCGGACATGGAAGCATAGACTGCTCCTGCCGCATAAAGTTTTTCCTTAACAGACTGGATGGCCGGGAAAGCCGGGAAGACACTGCCTTCGAAATCGTTTACCATCAGGTCTTTCCACTCGCTGACAGGGCGGTTGATGATTTCGCAGAGCGAGACAGCCGGACGGGAAGGTTTCACCTGCGCATAAGCGGCTGCCGTAGAGACTGCTACATCCGGCTTGACCAGACAGAGGTGCCATCCTGCCAGCGATAGCCGGACGGGCTGGAACACGTTGCCGATGCCAGTGGCAAACACCGGCTGGTTGCGGATGAAAAACGGACAGTCGGCACCGATGGTCGAGGCGATCCGCTCCAGCTCATCGTCGCTGATTTGCAGATGCGCAAATTGGTTGACCAGCTTCAGCATGAAAGCCGCGTCGGCAGAACCGCCACCCAAGCCGGCTCCGAAAGGAATGGCCTTGAGCAGTCCGATTTGCAGCTCGGGCACCGTGTAGTTTTGCCTGATGGCCCGCAGCGCCTTCATGACCAGGTTCTTTTCGGCCGGAGCGTCCACCGGAATACCGGTCTGCGTAAACGAGGTGGCCGGCGCTTCGGTTATTTCGAGAGCGTCTTTTATGGGGATCGGATAAAATACCGTTTCGATGTTATGATAACCATCCGGGCGTTTCTCAACAATGTTAAGCCCTAAGTTGATCTTTGCGTTGGGAAAACAAATCATAGTGTTGCTATTTTAAGTAAAAACAGGGTAAAAGTACCGGTTTCTTTCCAATAATTCAATAAAGGCGGGGAAAAAATGATGAGTCGGCTGAAGGCTTCTTGGACTGCCGATCCGCGTAAAAATGGATGGCAGTATTTCTCATTCGGGAGTTTTATGTAAATTTGCATACTTGAAACAAAGATGTATAGTGGAAAAATATCTGGAAGAATTAAACGAAAGTCAGCAGAAAGCCGTGGTTTATCTGGATGGTCCGGCCCTGGTCATTGCGGGAGCCGGTTCTGGCAAGACGCGGGTGCTGACCTATAAGATAGCTTGGTTGCTGAAGCAAGGCTTTGCCCCGCATCGTATTTTAGCCCTTACATTTACGAACAAAGCTGCCCGGGAGATGAAAGAACGTATTGCCGGGATTGTGGGAGAAGAAACTGCCCGCCGGCTTTGGATGGGCACATTCCATTCGATCTTTTCCCGTATCTTGCGGCGGGAGGCAGAGCGACTGGGATTCACCTCCAATTTTACGATCTATGATGCGACCGATTCGAAGAACCTGATCAAGTCGATCATCAAGGAAATGCAGTTGGACGACAAGGTGTATCGTCCGGGGATGATACAGAGCCGCATCTCGAATGCCAAGAATGCGCTGATCACGTATAAGGCTTATGAACAGAATAAGCAGCTGATAGAAGATGACCTGAGAAACAAGATCCCTCTGGTGCGCGATATTTATGCCCGCTATCAGAACCGTTGCCTGCAGGCCGGAGCGATGGATTTCGATGACCTGCTGTTGCAGACGAACCTGTTGTTCAGGGATCATCCGGACGTGCTGGAAAAATATCGCGATTATTTCCAGTATGTGCTGGTGGACGAGTATCAGGATACCAACTTCGCCCAGCATCTGATTGTGAAACGCCTGTGCGAAGGGCGCGGTAACCTGTGTGTGGTGGGCGACGACGCACAAAGTATCTATTCATTCCGCGGAGCTAATATCGACAATATCCTTCAGTTCAAGCAGCTCTATCCGGGTTGCCAGATCTTCAAGCTGGAGCGGAACTACCGTTCTACCCAAAATATCGTCAATGCGGCCAACAGCCTGATCCGGAAGAACACCGCCCAGATACCGAAACAAGTCTATTCGGAGAAGGAAGAAGGAAGCAAGCTACAGGTTCTTTCCTCGTATTCCGACTACGAAGAAGCCTATGCCGTGGCTGCCCGCGTGCATGAAATGAGGCGCCAGATGCCTTATGCAGATATGGCCGTTCTGTATCGCACCAATGCCCAGTCGCGTATCCTGGAAGAAGCCATGCGCAAGCGGAACATTCCTTACCGGGTTTACGGTGGCTTGTCGTTCTACCAGCGAAAAGAGGTGAAGGATGTGATTTCTTATTTCCGGCTGGTGATTAATCCGCACGATGAAGAGGCCTTCAAGCGGGTGATTAATTATCCGACACGTGGAATAGGAGATACCACCGTATCCAAACTGGTCTCGGCTGCAACGACCTATGGCGTGAGTCTGTGGACAGTCCTCCAATCTTTGTCTGATTATGCCGTGCCTGTCAATGCGGGAACAGCCAAGAAGCTGGCGGCTTTCAGGGAACTGATCGATTCGTTCAGGAAACGCAATCAGGAGCTGCCGGCTGACGAGATCGCCACGGCCATTGTCAAGGAAAGTGGCATCGTAGCCCTGCTGGCGCAGGATCATTCGACGGAAGGCATCGGCAAATTCGAGAATCTGCAGGAATTGCTGAAAGGTATTGCCGAGTTTTGCCAGATCCGTCAGGAAGAAGGAAATACACAAGTATCGCTGGGCGACTTCCTGGCAGAAGTATCGTTGCTGACAGACCAGGACCAGGAAGGAGACGAGAACACCGACAAGGTGACACTGATGACGGTGCATGCCGCCAAAGGACTGGAGTTCGGTGCCGTTTTCGTGGTCGGACTGGAAGAAGAACTGTTCCCGTCGGCCATGTCGAAAGACAATCCGCGGGCAATCGAAGAAGAGCGGCGCCTGTTCTATGTGGCGATCACCCGTGCCGAGCGTCATTGCACGCTGTCGTTTGCCCGCAGCCGCTTCAAGAACGGACAGACAACGATGTGTATTCCGAGCCGTTTCCTGCGGGATATCGATCTGAAATATCTGGAGACGGAAGACGGTTACAGAAGGCCGGAAGCCGATTCATCTGTTTCTGAGAGGAAGCCGGAAAGCCGGCCCGCTTTTACCTCTCCGTTGCAACAGGCCCAGATGCGGGAAACACCGTCGGCCGGTCCGCGCAAGCTGACCCGTATGACGGCAGCACCGGTTTCGTCGGCGGCAGAACAAGACTTTTCTGATTTCCAGATCGGCATGCGGGTCCGCCACGGTCGTTTTGGTGAAGGCGTGATCTTGTCGTTCGATGGAGACGGAAATAACCGAAAAGCGCTTATCGAATTTGATAATTCGGGTCAAAAACAACTTTTTCTAAAATTTGCACGATTGGAAAAGATGTAATTATAACAATTTTTGTAATTTTACACACACATAATCAAGGAAAATAATTAACAGGTTAAAATATGGGTATATTTAGTTTTTTCAGCAAAGAGAAAAAAGAAACGCTCGACAAAGGCCTTTCCAAAACAAAAGAAAATGTTTTTACCAAAATCACAAGAGCTATTGCCGGTAAAAGCGAGGTAGATGATGCGGTATTAGACAATTTGGAAGAGGTCTTGATAACTTCGGATGTTGGTGTGGAAACAACGCTGAAAATCATAGACCGTATCGAAAAGCGTGTGGAACGAGACAAATATGTGACGACCTCGGAACTGACAGGCATTCTGCGTGATGAAATAGCGAATCTGCTGACGGAGAACAAGACAGAAGACGGGGAAGGTTTCGCACTGCCGGAAGACAAGAAACCGTATGTGATTATGGTGGTTGGCGTAAATGGTGTTGGAAAAACAACGACGATTGGAAAACTGGCCTATCAGTTTAAGAAAGCCGGCAAGAAAGTATATTTGGGTGCAGCCGATACTTTCCGTGCGGCAGCTGTCGAACAGTTGGTGATCTGGAGTGAGCGCGTAGGTGTTCCGATTGTGAAACAGAAAATGGGTTCAGACCCGGCTTCGGTTGCTTTCGATGCGTTGAGCTCGGCCAAGGCCAACGATGCCGATGTGGTGATTATTGATACGGCAGGCCGTCTGCATAACAAGATCAACTTGATGAACGAGCTGACGAAGATCAAGAATGTGATGAAGAAGGTGGTGCCGGATGCGCCTCATGAGATCTTGCTCGTGCTGGATGGCTCGACCGGACAGAACGCTTTCGAACAGGCCAAGCAATTCACGGCAGCCACAGAAGTCAATGCGCTGGCTGTTACCAAACTGGACGGAACGGCCAAAGGTGGTGTCGTGATCGGTATCTCCGACCAGTTTAAGATTCCGGTAAAATACATAGGTCTGGGAGAAGGAATAGAAGATCTGCAAGTATTCCGCAAACGCGAATTTGTCAATTCTTTGTTTGGCGAATAATGCTCTTATAAAAGGTATTCCGAAAGACAAGCAGGATAAATAAATGGAAAGCACCCGGGTGTGTTACAAAACCTCCCGGGTGTAAATTTGTTTAGATAGATAAAGAAGTTTCTATGAGAAAGAATAAAGTTGATATCATTACATTGGGTTGTTCGAAGAATCTGGTCGATTCGGAACAACTGATGCGCCAGTTTGCTGTGAATGGCTATAAGGTAGAACATGATCCGCATAAGATTAACGGCGAGATCGTAGTTGTCAATACCTGTGGATTTATTGGTGACGCCCAGGAAGAATCCATCGAAATGATTTTGGAGCTGGGGCAGGCCAAGAAACAAGGTAAAATCGGCAAACTGTTCGTCATGGGCTGTCTATCCGAACGTTTCCTGCACGACCTGGAACAAGAATTGCCCGAAGTGGACCGTTTCTACGGGAAGTTTAACTGGAAAGAGCTGATCTCTGACCTGGGAAAGGCGTATCATCAGGAACTGGCGTACGACCGGATCTTGACGACGCCGAAACATTATGCCTATCTGAAGATCGGCGAAGGCTGTAACCGCACTTGCTCCTATTGTTCGATACCCATTATTACAGGCGCCTACCAGTCTCGCCCGATGGAAGATCTGGTGAACGAGGTGAAGTTGCTGGTCGGTCGTGGCGTGAAAGAATTCCAACTGATTGCCCAGGACCTGACATTCTATGGTGTGGATCTGTACAAGCGGATGGCACTGCCCGAACTGGTAGAACGCATCTCGGATGTTCCCGGAGTAGAATGGATTCGTCTGCACTATGGCTATCCGACTCATTTCCCTTTGGATCTGCTGCCTGTGATGCGTGAACGCGAGAATGTATGCAAATACATGGATATCGCCTTGCAGCACATCAGCGACAATATGCTGAAGCTGATGCGACGGAACATCACCAAGGCCGAGACCTACGAGCTGATAGAACGGATGCGCAGTGAAGTGCCCGGCATCCATTTGCGGACAACCCTGATGGTGGGACACCCGGGAGAAACCGATGCCGACTTTGAAGAGCTGCTGGAGTTTGTCCGGAAAGCACGCTTCGAGCGGATGGGCGCCTTTGCATACAGCCATGAAGAAGGAACCTATGCCTATAAACATTACACAGACGATATCCCGCAGGAAGTCAAGCAAGAACGTCTGGACAGCCTGATGCGTATCCAGGAGCGTATCTCGCTGGCAGTCAATCAGTCGAAGATCGACAAGGTGTTTAAAGTGATGCTGGATCGGGAAGAAGAGGATTTCTACATTGGCCGTACCGAATTTGATTCGCCCGAAGTAGATCCGGAAGTGCTGATCCGGAAAGACGATGTCTTGCATCCGGGACAATTTTACCAGGTTCAGATAGAAGATGCGCAGGCTTTTGAATTATATGGTAAAGCTTTATTAAAATAAATGTTGATTTGTTTGCAAGATAACTGAAAAATGACTAATATAGCGACTGATATACAAAATACATCTTCCATGAAAAGTAAAGAAGTAATAGCGGAACTGGCCGGACGCATGGGATGGACTTCCAAAGAAGTCACAGAAATGCTTTCTGCCCTGGGTTCGGCTATCGGGACGAAGTTGATGGAAGGCGATTCTGTGAATTTGTCTGCATTCGGACAGTTTGATGTCCGGAAAAAGCTGGAACGTATATCAGTGAATCCGACCAATGGCAAACGTTATCTGGTTCCGCCCAAATTAGTTCCGGTCTTCAAACCATCCTCCGCTATGAAAGGACGCCTAAAAGAATTGGAAGACAATGAATAACCGACTTTCCATACAAGATTTGGCCTTGATTTTGTCTGAGCAGACAGGCAAAAGCACGGAAGAGGCTTTGCGCTTTTTGCAAGAGTTCATTGCGGTGGTCAGTGAAGGCGTGTATAACGACAAGCTGGTGAAAGTGAAAGGACTGGGTACCTTTAAGATTATCCGGGTGGAGGAACGCGCCAGAGTGTCAGTCAATTCGGGAGAGCGTTTTGTCATTCCGTCGCATTATAAATTCACCTTCACTCCGGATAAAGAACTGAAGGAGCTGGTGAACAAGCCTTTTTCTCTCTTTGATACGGTCGAACTGAATGAGGAAGTCGATTTCTCGGATGTCGATGTTTCGGCAGAGACAAGTGGGGCAGAAGAGGCGGCAGACGATTCTTCCGAAGAAATATTGCCGGATGGAATCCCCGAACAAGCCATTGAGGCGCCTCAGACTCCGGAACCGGAAGTGAAACCGGAACCGGCAGTAGAAGAGGAAGCTGTTCCGCAAGAAGAGGCGAAAGCCGAACCGAAGCCGGCAGAGCCAGTGTCTTCGGTTTCAGGTTATAAAGAGTACAGAAGAAAAAGACGGCGCAGCGCTTCCCGCAAGCTGCTGTTCCCGATTGCCTGTCTGTTTGTGGTCATTGTGCTGGGCATCGTCTATATTGTTTGCCTGAGTGGACGGACGACAGTCAACAAGAACTGGGAACCGCCTATGGCAGAAGTCGGAAATCCGACTCCTGAGGCCGGGATGAATCCCGTTCCGGCAGATTCGACAGGAGTGACGCCGCCTGATTCGGCCAGTCTTGCCACCGATTCAGTGGTTGCAGAACCACCCGTAGTGGAAGAAAACCACCCGGAAGAAACACCCAAGTCTGACATATTGGCTCTGGTAACGATCAAGGCCGGCGATCGGCTGGCATCGTTTGCCAAGCAGTATTATGGACATAAGTTTTTCTGGGTTTATATCTATCAATACAATCAGGATATCATATCTGATCCGAACAATATCCCGATTGGAACCGAATTGCGAATTCCGGATCCCGGATTGTATGGAATAGATGCGACTGACCGGAGCTCGATTGACAAAGCCGCCGCCTTGCAATCGCAGATTCTGGGTAAGTTCAGTAAGTAGTATTTGTGTAGATGTGCTAATAGATTGAGACCTTTGATTCCATCGGAAGGGAAGGCTCAAACAGCGTATTTCAGTAGAAATAAGTTGACTTAAATTTGAAATGACGATGAAAGCAGACGTAAAAAAAGTAGCAGTATGTTGTGTTTTGCTGGCTGCGCTTACGACGGGATGCCAAACCCCGGCAGATAAGCAGGAGAGCCAGCAGGTCAAACGGGAAAAAACGGCTTTTCAGACCAGTCAGCCATGGAGAGCAACCATGGACAACCGGGCCGATGTAGCGATTGTGTATGGCGTAGGTGGAAATCCTTCCGACAAAGACAAAAATGCCCTTTCATTCGAAGAGCGTGTCCAGTCATGGCGAGACCGGGGCTATATCACGCATTTTATGACTGGCATTGCCTGGGGCGGTTATGAAGATTACTTCACCGGCCAATGGGACGGAAAAATGCACCTCGACGAAGGACAGGTGGAACGCCATGGCGACACGATATGGCACGGCCACATGGTTCCTTATATTGTTCCGAGCCAGAACTTCATCAAGTATATGAAGGAAAAGCATATCAAGCGGGTCATCGATGCCGGCATTGACGCCATCTATCTGGAAGAACCCGAATTCTGGGCGCGGGCCGGATATAGCGAGGCCTTCAAGCGCGAATGGAAAGAATATTATGGTTTCGACTGGCGCCCGCAACATGAATCGGCCGAGAATACATATCTCTCCAACAAGCTGAAATACCAGTTATATTACCGGGCATTGAACGAATGCTTTACGTATGCGAAAGAATACGGACGGTCGAAAGGAATGAATGTACGCTGCTATGTGCCTACACATTCGCTGGTGAATTATGCCCAGTGGCAGATCGTGAGTCCTGAAGCCAGCCTGGCTTCTCTGCCTTGCGTGGATGGATACATCGCCCAGGTCTGGACCGGAACTTCCCGCGAGCCGAATTATTATAACGGAGTGAAGAAGGAGCGTGTCTTCGAGAATGCCTTTCTGGAATACGGATGTATGGAATCCATGACGGCGCCGACCGGACGCAAGGTTTTCTTCCTCACCGATCCGATTGAAGACTGGCCACGCGATTGGGCCGACTACAAGAAGAATTACGAAGCGACCTTCACGGCCAAGCTGCTTTATCCGGATAACGACAATTACGAAGTGATGCCCTGGCCCGAACGTATCTATGAAGGCTTGTACAAGAAGAGCGCCGACAGCGACGAGAAGATCCGCATCCCGCGCTTCTATTCTACACAGATGCAAGTCATGATCAATGCCCTCAATCAGATTCCTTTGTCCAACAACGAGATATCCGGATCAAAAGGACTGAGTGTCTTGATGGCCAATTCGCTGATGTTCCAGCGCACTCCCGAGCCGGTGGCCGGATATGATGATCCGCAGCTCTCGAATTTCTATGGACAGGCGCTTCCTTTCCTGAAGCGTGGCGTACCGGTTCATCTGATGCACATCGAGAATGTCTCTTATCCCGAGAACTGGAAAGACACGAAAGTCCTGCTGATGAGTTATTCGAACATGAAGCCGCTCGACGAGAAAGCTCACCAGTATATTGCCGACTGGGTGAAGAAAGGTGGCGTACTGGTGTATAGTGCGACCGACCGCGATTCTTTCCAGCAAGTACAGGAATGGTGGAATCAGGGAGAGAACCATTTCCGGGCTCCTTCCGAACATCTTTTCCAACTGATGGGTATCAAGCCGAATGCAAGCGAGGGCGAATATGCCTGTGGCAAAGGAACGGTGTATGTGTTCCGGAAAGATCCGAAGCAATATGTCATGAAAGAAGACGGTGACCGGATTTATGTTGAGATCGTCAAACGGATGTATGAAGACAAGGCGAAGGCCGGAAAGCTGGAATTCAAGAACAACTTCTACCTGAAGCGCGGCATGTATGAATTGGTATCGGTAATGGACGAGAGCGTCAGCGACAAGCCTTATCAACTGAAGGGACGTTTTATCGACCTCTTCGATCCGCAGTTGCCGGTTCTGGTACAGAAGACCGTCAATCCGGGCGAACAGGCTTTCCTGATCAATCTCGATCAGGTGAAGAATCCCGATCAACCTCAGGTTCTTTGCGGAGCCGCACGTGTCTATGATGAGAAGGTGAAGAAAGCTTCCTATTCATTCGTGGCCAAAAGTCCGGCTGAAACCACCAATGTGATGCGTGTCCTGCTGCCGGCTGCTCCTAAGAAAGTCAAGATCCAAGATGCCGAGGGCGAAGATATAAAGGAAGCCACTTCGGAATGGGACGAAGCCAGCCGCACCTTGTTGCTGACCTTCGAGAACAGTCCGGAAGGCGTCCAGGTGAAATGCAAGTGGTAAAAAGAAAGAAGGTGTGTCAAAATGATCAGCTCATTTGACACACCTTCTTTTTTATACCGGAAAATGATTTATCAATAGATGGCTTTTGCCTCGATGACACATTCCAGGGCACTTGAATTAGCGGCAGCGTTGGCTTCCTGGAACGGACCGTACCAATAACAGCCGAAACTCATTGTCTGTGGGTCGTAATTGCGTGAAATGATCGACTCGGCATTCTTGATAATAAATTCCTTGTAGATCGGATTATTGGTTACCTTATATAAAAAGCCGAGGTGACGGATAAAGATTCCCTTGAACTGCACACCGTCACGACTTTTGGCTACTTGCGGATTCATCTCGCACAAGATGCCTTCTTCGTTGACCATTTCTTTCGTGATAGTTGCCTGTGCAATCTTCTCCGCCATATTCAGGTATTTCTTGTCGTGCGAATGTAAGTACATCTCGGCCAGCACGGCGATGGCAACACCTTGGTTATAGGTGTAATGCGATCCGCGGTTAGGCGTACAATCTTTGGTCAAGCCGTCTTCGATCTGATGGATTTCGGTGTTGTACATGCCCGTCTGCAAATACCAGTTTACTTCCTTCTTGAACCAGTCGGCATATTGCTGTTTTCCGGTCTCGTTGTAAAGACGGATAGCTGTCAGGGCAAAAAGGTTGTTGGCGATGGAGTTTTTGTATTCCAGCGGATTCTTTTTCCAGAACGAACCGCCGCCACAGGTATCGTCGCTCCAGCCGGTTGTCATGTCTTCGAAAATGGTTTCGGCCATGTTCAGATACTTCTTGTCGTTTGTCAGACGGAAAGCGTTGATCCAAGCCAAAGCCCACCAGCCTTCATCATCATAATAATCATTGATGAAATTATCACAATAACGAACGACAGTGCCGGTCGAATCGGCAATCGGATAATGTTTTGCCTTGTTATACACGTCTTCGATGACCGGAACGATCTCTTTCTTGTTCTTGGTCACTTCCGCATAGCGGATGACAGCCGTCAGCAAGTTGGCCGAGTTCCACCATCCGGCCGTTTCCCAGATTCCGGTTGAATCCGTTCGCCATGTCAGCGACCGTTCAAGACTTGCATGCATTTTTGTGTCGAAAGGCGTGTGCTTATGCCCACCACAAGCCGAAAGAAGCAACACCATGGCTGTTGCAACGAAATACTTCTTCATCATAATTAATCAGGATAATTGTTTCAACGAGGTGCAAAGATAGAAATAGTGTTTCAATAATGAATGGATAATTGGTTTTTATCTGCTATTATCAAGAAAAACATTCCAGTCTGACGGAGAAAAACGGATCAGACAAGATGGAATAAAAAATGTAAAATTCGCTTATGATCGGATTATCTTTATTATTTTTACCCAAAAGATTTAATCTCCATTGAAATTCTTTAGAATCGGGTAGGTTTATAAAATTAGAGTGCGGTTATGATGAAAGATATCAAGAATCTGATTTTCGATTTTGGAGGCGTGCTGATCAATCTGGATCGTACGGCTTGCCGGGAAACTTTTGAGAAATTAGGCATTGAAAGTATCCACGAAAGTGTACTGGATGATTACCGCCAGAAAGAGTTGTATATGCAGCTGGAATCGGGGAATATTTCTGCGGCAGCTTTCCGGGCCAGTATGCGCCGTTTGTCGGATCAGGATTTGACAGACCAGCAGATTGACGATGCCTGGGTTTCTATCCTGGGTGATATTCCGGATTATAAGTTAGATTGGCTTCTTGAGTTGCGCAAGCAATACCATATTCTTTTATTGAGCAATACCAACAGTATCCACTGGCAATGGTCCGAGCAGAACCGGTTCCATTACAAAGGGCATAAAGTGGATGATTTCTTCGACCGGATTTATCTTTCCTATGAGCTTCACATGCAGAAGCCGGATGTGGAGATTTTCAAGTTTGTCTTGCAAGACTCAATGATTACACCCGAGTCGACTTTCTTCATCGACGATTCGCCCGCCAACTGCAAGGCTGCCGAATCATTAGGCATTCAGACTTATTGTTGTCCGGCTGGTTCCGATTGGACTTTCCTCTTCAAGTAAAGAGTAGAAAATAGGGGCACAGGATTCTGTTCTCAGGAAAAAGAATGCGTAGGAATCATGTCCCCTTGTATTTTCAGGAGAGAACACCGCTTACTCCTGCCATGAAAGATAATCTTCGAATGTATAATACAGCAGGTTCGGGATGACTTTGTACACTTTGTCTTTCAGCTCGTCTTCCGAATTGGTGGTACTTAAACCGATGACACGCATGCCTGCATTGGTTGCAGCGCTGATTCCGGCAAACGAATCCTCGAAAACGATGCATTCTTCGGGCTTGCGCTTCAGGTCTTCGGCTGCCAGCAAATAACACATCGGGTCTGGTTTCCCTCTCGTGATCCGGTTTTCAGAGACGAAGGTGTCAAACAGTCCTTCCAGATTCATTTCCTGAAAAGCCCTTTTCATCTTTCTGTTTTCCGAACTGGTGACGAGTCCGACCTGAACTCCGTGTGCTTTCAGCATTCTGACAAACTCCAGCGAACCCGGAACTGGCGGGAAAGGCATGCGGCTCTCGAACTCATCCGATTCTGCCTGGATCTTCCGTTGTTCTTCTTCCGGCCGGTCTGAAAAATACTTTTTCATGACGTTCGACATGGTTGTTCCTTTTATGACAGCCGCGAAATGCGGAATGCCTGTATGATAACGGATGCCGGCATCATCCCAAAACTGGTCGTATAAAGGTTCGGTATCAGCCAGGACACCGTCAAAATCAAATAAAGCAGCTTTTATCTGTTGCATGATCATGATAGATTAAAATAAAAAAGGTAACCCGATAGATAAGAACCTACAGAGTTACCTTTTATTGTCATGAATAAAAATCAGAAGCCTGATTATTTAATGTTCGGATTCAACTTGTTCCATTCAGCTACTGGAGGAAGAACGCCCATAGCGATTACTTCATCACGCAAAGCGCACAAGTGTTCGTAGCTCTTATCCAAAGCAGCCTGTTCTTCTGCAGTACCGTTCAAAGCAGCGCAGTGGCAACCGTCTTTGTCGATAGAAGTTTCCCAAGCCATCATGATGTGGTCATATTTATCGTTAGATACATATGTACCAGCCGGCCAACGGAATGCTTTACCACCCATAGCAGCAGCAATCATTTCGATAGAAACGTATGACGGGCTCTGGAAAGAAGAACGACCACGCAAGTTGATGATGTTAGCACCACCCTTAGTTACTTTCTGCTGGATTTCAGCCCATTGTTCAGCTGTTAAAGCGTCAGTACCGATGATGTCTGTCAACGGTTTGCCGTTAACTTTAGCAGTAGAAGCAAATACAGCCATCTGTTCGCCGTGGCCACCGTATGTACGGCAGTTTTCAACAGCGTCCATAGAGATACCGAAGTGTTTAGCTAATTCGCTGCGCAGACGAGTTGAGTCCAAACCTGCCAATGTAGTTACCTGACCTGGTTTCAAACCTGAATATAACAAAGTGATCAAACCAGTGATATCAGCCGGGTTGAAGATAACAACGATGTGCTTAACATCCGGGCAATACTGTTTTACGTTCTTACCGAATTCTTCAGCGATAGCTGCATTACCTTTCAGCAAATCTTCACGAGTCATACCAGCCTTACGAGCTGCACCTCCTGAGTTAACAATATATTTAGCACCTGTTAATGCTTCTTTGATGTCGGATGTAAAAGTGATGTTTACACCTTCGAAACCACAATGGAACAATTCTTCAGCAACACCTTCCAAACCCGGAGCATACGGGTCATATAAACAGATGTTTGAAGTAAGACCCATCATAATAGCTGTTTGAGCCATGTTAGAGCCAATCATACCTGCTGCACCAACAATAGTCAGCTTTTCATTTGTAAGCACGTTCATAGAGCATTAATTTTTTAGTTATTCTTATTGTAAAACAAATTCTTAACGAAAAGGTTTCGAATTTGTCTTGTTTATTTATAGTGCAAAAATACAAAATATATTCTTTCAACCTATCATCTATGGATTAATTTCAGATGTTTCAGAAAGTTTTTCAAAACAGATTGGGCAGTGATGAAAATTCATGCCGACCTTTTCTCCAAAATACGCCGGCTTTTTATCGAAATACGCCGGGAATTGATGAAAATACGCCGGCTTTTTCACGTTTCGTAATACCTAAATTTGTATTCTGTTGGTTTTTTGCTACCTTTGTCAAAAATGTTGTGTGTATTCAGGAAAAGTTCTTTAGACGGATAATGACCATTTCACTGAATATAGCCAAATAGAAATAATAACAGAAAACAAGTAAAGTGTATCATGAAAAAGAAAAGTTTCTGGTCGGTAATGCTTGCTGCTTCTTTAGCCTGGATGAGTTGTCCTTCGTTTGTGAGTGCAGCAGAAACATTCGACCCTGTTGAGTACGTCAGTCCGCTGGTTGGTACTCAGTCTACTTTTGAGTTGTCAACCGGTAATACGTATCCGGCAATCGCACGTCCGTGGGGTATGAACTTCTGGACTCCGCAGACGGGAAAGATGGGAGATGGTTGGCAATATGTTTATACAGCGAACAAGATTCGCGGTTTCAAACAGACACATCAGCCGAGTCCTTGGATCAATGACTACGGGCAGTTTGTCATCATGCCGGTTGTAGGCAGTCCGGAGTTCGATCAGGATAAGCGCGCCAGCTGGTTCTCTCACAAAGGAGAAATAGCCAAGGCTTATTATTATAAGGTATATCTGGCCGAACATGATGTCGTAACAGAGTTGACACCGACCGATCGTGCTGCTTTGTTCCGTTTCACTTTCCCAGAGAATGATCATTCATACATCGTAGTGGATGCGTTGGACAAAGGTTCGTATGTAAAAGTCATCCCGGAAGAAAACAAGATCATTGGTTATACAACCAAGAACAGTGGTGGTGTTCCTGATAACTTCAAGAACTATTTCATCATTCAGTTTGATAAGCCTTTTACCTATAAGGCTACCTTTGCTGATGGCACATTAAGCGAAGGAAACGTAGAACAGCAGGCCAATCATGCAGGTGCTGTGATCGGTTTCAAGACGAAAAAAGGTGAGATTGTTCATGCCAAAGTAGCTTCTTCTTTCATCAGCTATGAACAGGCTGCCATCAACATGAAGGAGTTGGGCAATGACAGTTTCGATACATTGGTACAGAAAGGAAAAGATGCCTGGAACGATGTCTTGAGCAAGATTGAAGTAGAAGGCGGAAACCTTGATCAGTATCGTACGTTCTATTCTTGTCTGTATCGTTCGTTATTGTTCCCGCGTAAGTTCTATGAACTGGATGCAAACGGAAAAGTAGTTCACTACAGTCCGTACAACGGTCAGGTATTGCCGGGATATATGTACACCGATACAGGTTTCTGGGATACATTCCGCTGTCTGTTCCCGTTCCTGAACCTGATGTTCCCGTCGGTCAACAAGGAAATGCAGGAAGGTTTGATCAATACCTATAAGGAAAGTGGTTTCTTCCCCGAATGGGCAAGTCCGGGTCACCGCGGCTGTATGGTAGGAAACAACTCGGCTTCTGTTCTGGTCGATGCCTATATGAAGGGTGTGAAGGTAGAAGACCTGAAGACATTGTACGAAGGATTGATTCACGGAACGGAGAATGTTCATCCGAAGGCTTCTTCAACTGGACGTCTGGGTTATGAATATTACAATGAATTGGGATACGTTCCGTATGATGTCAAGATCAATGAAAATGCAGCCCGCACGTTGGAATATGCTTACGACGACTGGTGTATTTACAAGCTGGCGAAAGACTTGAAACGCCCGAAGAAAGAAATCGATCTGTTCGCTAAGCGGGCAATGAACTACAAGAACCTGTTCGACAAGGAAACCAACCTGATGCGTGGTAAGAATAAAGACGGTAAGTTTATGGCTCCGTTCTCTCCGCTGAAATGGGGTGATGCCTTTACTGAAGGAAACAGCTGGCACTATTCTTGGTCAGTCTTCCACGATCCGCAGGGATTGATCGACCTGATGGGTGGAAAAGATGTCTTTGTCCAGATGCTGGATTCTGTATTTGCCGTTCCGCCGATCTTTGATGACAGCTACTATGGTGGTGTGATTCATGAGATCCGTGAAATGACCGTAATGAACATGGGTAACTATGCACACGGAAACCAGCCTATCCAGCACATGATCTATATGTATAACTATGCAGGCGAACCTTGGAAGGCACAGTATTGGTTGCGTCAGGTGATGAACCGGATGTACACTCCAGGACCAGACGGTTATTGCGGTGATGAAGATAACGGTCAGACTTCAGCTTGGTATGTCTTCTCTGCTTTAGGATTCTATCCGGTTTGTCCGGGAACTACCCAGTATGTGATGGGAGCTCCGTTGTTCAAGAAGGCAACCTTGCATTTCGAAAATGGAAAATCGCTGGTGATCAATGCACCGGCCAACAGTGCTGAAAACTTCTATATCAAATCCTTGAAGTTCAATGGTCAGAATTATACGAAGAACTATTTGGATCATAACGATTTGATGAAGGGTGCGGTATTGGATATAGAAATGGATGACCAGCCGAACAAGCAGCGCGGAATCCAGACAGCCGATTTCCCATATTCTTTCTCTACTGAGAAGAAGTAACTCGGAATATTCTCTATACTTCTGTTTAGTCAGGCACGATTTATATGGATTTGCACTTTTATTGGATAATGATAAGTGAAATCGATTTGAATCGTGCCTAATTTATTATCTTTATCCCTAGAAATATAAAATCATTATTATATGAAGAAAGTATATAAATCAACATTGGTTGTTCTGGCTTCTCTGTTCTTGCTGGGTTCGTGTACTCCGCAGGCAAACAACAAAGCCGGAGCCATAAAGTCGCCCATCGAGTATGTGAATCCATACATGGGTAACATCAGCCATTTGCTGGTGCCGACGTATCCGACCGTGCATCTTCCGAACAGCATGATGCGTGTTTATCCCGAAAGAGCCGATTTTACAGGTGATCGGTTAGGTGGTTTACCTTTGATTGTAACCAGCCATCGCGGAAGTTCTGCCTTTAACCTGAGTCCGTATCAAGGAGACGAAAGCGGTTTGCGGCCGGTTGTTGCGTTGAGCTATGACCAGGAAAAGCTGACTCCATACCGTTATCAGGTGTATTTGGACGAACAGAATGTCGATGTGGACTTTGCTCCGTCACGGCAAAGTGCGGTGTATAGCCTGACTTTCGAAAATGAAGCTCCTTCTTATCTCGTATTCAATTCACGAAGAGGAGAAATCGAAGTGAATGGCAATGCCGTGAGTGGTTTCCAGTATATTGAAGGAAACACGAAAGTCTATCTGTATGCGGAAGTCGACAAGACACCCGAAAAGGTCGGAACCTTAACTGATGGAGCCGTAAAGACGGATGTCCTGAAGAAAGAAGGCGAGAATGCTGCGGTTGTGATGGCTTTCCCGGCCAATGTTGGCAAAGTTGGTGTTCGTTATGGTGTTTCATTTATTGATGCAGAACAGGCGAAAAAGAACTTGCAACGTGAGATTGCTGCTTATGATGTGGATGTAGTGGCCAAAGCCGGACAGAATGCCTGGAACCAGGCGTTGGACAAGATCCAGGTTGAAGGTGGTACAGAAGACGACAAGACGGTCTTTTATACTTCGCTGTATCGTTGCTTTGAACGCCCGGTTTGTCTCAGCGAAGATGGACGTTATTACAGTGCTTATGATGGAAAAGTACATGAAGACGGCGGACGTCCATTCTATGTAGATGACTGGATTTGGGATACTTACCGTGCTACACACCCGTTGCGTGCCCTGATTGATGCAGAACGCGAAGGAGACATCGTTAATTCTTTCTTGCTGATGGCCGAACAGATGGGTACGAATTGGATGCCGACATTCCCGGAAGTAACCGGTGATTCTCGTCGTATGAACTCAAACCATGGTGTGGCAACGGTGATCGATGCTTACCGGAAAGGTGTCCGTGGATTTGATCTGGCCAAAGCCTATGAGGCTTGCCGCAAAGGAATGGAAGAAAAGACCTTGATTCCGTGGTCGGGCAAACCGGCTGGCTGGCTCGACCAGTTCTATAAGGAACATGGTTATATTCCGGCTTTGCGTCCGGGCGAAAAGGAAACGGTAGAGAATGTATCTATGTGGGAGAAACGTCAGCCGATCGCTGTGACTTTGGGTACGGCATACGATCAGTGGTGTCTCGGACAGATTGCCCAGGAATTAGGCAAGAAGGACGAAGCTGATTACTACCTGAAGTGTTCGTATAACTATCGGAATGTATTTAATCCTGAGACCGGATTCTTCCATCCGAAAGATAAAGACGGCAAATTCATTACTCCGCTGGATTACCGTTATGACGGCGGTCTGGGTGCCCGCGATTATTATGATGAAAACAATGGCTATATCTATCGTTGGGATGTGCAGCACAACATCGGCGACTTGATTTCGCTTGTGGGTGGAAATGATAAGTTCACCGCAGCATTGGATGAGATGTTCAATACGCCGCTGGGCATGTCGAAGTGGCAATTCTATTCTACATTGCCTGATCATACCGGAAATGTGGGTATGTATTCGATGGCCAACGAACCGAGTTTGCATATTCCGTATTTGTATAACTATGCCGGAAAGCCTTGGATGACGCAGAAACGTATCCGTACCTTATTGACACAATGGTTCCGAAACGACTTGATGGGCGTGCCGGGTGACGAAGACGGTGGCGGAATGTCTGCTTTTGTTGCCTTCAGTCAGATGGGATTTTATCCGGTCACTCCGGGAATGCCGTCGTATAATATCGGTAGTCCGGTCTTCACCAGTATGAAGATGCACCTGAGCAATGGCAAGATATTTGAGATCAAGGCTAACAATGCTTCGCCGGAAAACAAATACATCCAGTCGGCCCGCTTGAATGGCAAAGAATTGAATCAGGCTTGGTTTAACCACAGCGATATCATGGATGGCGGTTTGCTGGAAGTTGAAATGGGACCGAAGGCAAACAAGTCGTGGGGAACAGCCACTCCGCCGCCTTCAGCAGCTCCGATGCCATAAGATGAATAATATATTTGCCCTGGGATTCGTCTCAGGGCATTTTTATATCCAACAGAAAGAATCACCTGGACTGACCCGACGGCTGTTTGCCCTGAATACACTCCATAAAACCTGTCAGGAAGTTTCGTTTTTCTCCCGCCTTCATGAAAAATATAAAAAGGTATTTGGAACGAGCGACTTATCTTTCTACTTTTGCATTCAAAATCGAACAAGTATAGCATGTTAAGAAAAATAGTTATTCTGACCGTTTTAGGCGGATTCCTGGTAAGTCATTCGACGGAAGCCCAAGACGTTCGGACGGATTCGGTAGCGGTTGTTTCCGAGTCGGTACCCGATACGGTATCGAAACCGGTGTTGATGTTGGATGGTAAGCCGATGACAGAAAAACAGATGAAGCGTTATTACAAGCAGATGCGTCGTGATTCGATTCGGGAGACGAAGAATATTTGGTGGTCTGTTTTGGGCGGTCCGTCTTATACGCCGGAAAGTTCCCTGGGTGTGGGCGGCGCAGTATTGTCGAGTTTCCGTTTTCATCGGAACGACTCCATTACCAAACGATCTTTTATCCCTGCCGGTTTCGCTATCTCCTTGAATGGTACATTTGTCCTGGCCGGAGCCGGAACTCTTTTCTTCAACGAGAACAAATTCCGTATTTACGTCAACTACAGTTTCCGCAACGAGCCTGCCCATTATTATGGAAAAGGATACGAAAGCATAGAGAATGTCCAGCGTGGCGATTCCACCACGAAATATCACCGGACGTATTTCCAATTCTATCCGCGTTTTGTGTGGGAAGTCAAGCCGAACCTGTTTGCCGGAACTTTATTTGAATTGAATCTGACGAAAGCAAGTGATGTGAATCCGGTAATGGCTGCCGATCCGTATTATCTGAAGTTCAAGCCGAAATATGTGAATATTGGTGTTGGCGGTTTGTTGCAATACGATACACGTGATGATGTGGCAACGCCTACTTCAGGTATGCTGGTGAGCGGAATGGCCAAGTTCTTCGGTAAGTATCTGGGCGGTGCTTATAATTATGAGTTGTTCGAACTGGAATATCGTCAGTTCAAGAACGTTTTCCGTCCGCGCAGTACGCTGGCGTGGATTGCCAAAACACAGATAGGAGTGGGCAATGTTCCTTTCTCCGAATTGCCTTCGTTTGGTTCACCTTTCGATCTCCGCGGATATTACATCGGGCAATATCGGGATAAATCGATGGCCTACGGGATTTTGGAATACCGCCACATGTTTGGTAGTCCGGCCATGTATAAAAGCGGAAACTTCTGGGCGAAGTGTGGTTTCGTAGCCTGGGTCGGAACAGGAACCATTGGCAATACGCCTTTTGTTGATTGGAATAAATGGAAACTCAACTATGGTGCCGGTCTCCGAATCCAAGTACAGCCGGGAAAGAATTTCCGTCTTGACTTAGGAAAAGATCCGGCCAACAAAGGAATTTCATTTTATATGAATATGACGGAAGCATTCTGATCAAGAGAATGCTTCCGTTTTTTTATGCAATACACAGGCGGCTTAATCCAGTAACTTCGGATTGAATAGGAGATAACCGATGTTAATACCGAAATTGAAGTTCTTGCTTGGATAACTATATCCGTTGGCATACAAGCTGATGCTGGTGAAAGGCAGGTGAACCACAAAGGCCGCTTCTCCCATATACTTGAATGAATCGAGGAACTTTCCGTAATAAGGCAAGGTCATCACGTAATTGTTGTCTAATACTTCGGTATGTTTCTTGATTTCGTAGAGCGGCAAGAATCCATATAGATCTAACCGGAAATGGACGAACTTGCCCAGCTTCAGGATTGGAGAGATGCCCAGTGCCGCATATTGGTTGGCACGAAAGGCTTCGTTGAATACAATTGTGCTGTGCGGAGTCGGTGTAAATGCCGGTGCCTGCAGGATAGAAGCCGTATAGTTTTCCATCAGGTTCTTGCTGGATAAAACCAGCTCTCCGGTGTACCCCAGATTAAACAGTTTGCTCAGTTCGTGGTATTGTTCCCAATGGGCTTTCATCTGGAGCCAGCTATGGGTGTTGTTTTTGGTTGGTTCCGTAGCAACGTTAGGCCTGTATTTCTCGGTTCCGGTGATATACTGGGCATTCAATGACCGCTTCACTCCTGAGATCGGGTAAACCTTCGTACTCAATGAGTTCTGTTCGATATTCAACGATCCCGAGAATAAGTTATAACGGCTGTGTTCATAATCCCGGTCGGCAAACGAGACTTCGGTATTCTGGTAATAATTGTCATTTAACTGGCCGTAACCAAAACCGATTTCTGCTTTTGCCCGGTTCAGGAACGGGAAACCCAGCTTCAGCTTCATGTACAGTTCGTGCTGCTTGATGAAAGCCGGCACGACATCTTCGTAGAACAGCGACTGGCTTTCCGAATATCGTTTGTAGGAGAATACACCTTGCCAGTTGATATACGTAGGAATGCGCGTTTGCAGATACATGCGTCCGTTCAGCATCACGCCGCTGAAAGAGTTTCCTACCTGAAAGTCTGCATTCATATCAGCCGCATATCGTCCTAAATAGCGGTAACCAAGACCTAAATAGAGTTGGTTGGCCTGGTGGGATGAAATGTTTCCTCCCAGACCGATATTAATCTCGTCGGACATTGTGATGTATAAATGCAGGTCGAATGTTTTGTTTACCCGGTTGTAAATCGCCTTCGGTACGATCTCCTTGATCTTCGAATAGGCCAGCATCTTGAAATAAGCCCGCTTGAATTCTTCCATCGAGAATTCCTGGTTAATGTCGCGGTGCAATTGCGATTCGATATACTTCTGCTGTGACTCTGATACGCCGGTAATATAGATATTCTTGAATACCAGAGGCGGCAGACTTTCCTTGTATTGTTTCCGTCGCAGGTTTAATGAGTCAAGAGGCATTCTCCGGTGTACCCGTCCTTTGATGGAATCAATCAGACTCATGGTGCGCTTGTAGCCCATTTCCATGATCTCGTTGGCTTTCTGGAAGTCGAGCAAGGAAACATCCGGCATGTTAAAGCGGATAATCATGCCGTCTTCTTCATCTACCTCGTAGTTGGTTTCCTGCATGATCATGGTTTCTATCTGATTGTACGGATTGTTGGAAGGTTTGCTTTTGCCGGTACTCAAGGCCACTCCGAAGATGAAATCAGGGTGAAAGTCTTCTTTCATCGTTTTGACCGGGAAGTTATCATAAATACCTCCGTCGAACATCGGGACACTGTCTTTCCACACGGGTTTGAAGAACAAAGGGAACGTCATGGAGATACGAACCGCTTCTCCCAAATCTCCGTTTTTGAAGATCACCGGCTTTTTGTTATAGATATCCGAACCAATACAACGGAAGGGAACAAACAGATTGTCAAAGTTCCAGGCAGCTTTGGCTGTTGCCTGCGCATACAAAGCCATAAAAGCCTGATTCATCTGAATGGGGTTAATCAGACTCTGCGGCAAAAAGTTGGTCTTTATCTGCAAGGAATCGGACATATCGATAGAGAAGTGTGCCATTTCGGGCGTCGGATCGGGTTTCCGGAAATAATACATATAATCATCTTCCACCGTTCCGGTTTGCCAATAGCCGAATTCTTTCGATAGCATCAGTTGAAGCATTTCATCGGGCGTGTAACCCATGGCGTACAAACTGCCAATGATTGCTCCGATGGACGTACCTGTAATGTAATCGATAGGAATTTCATTCTCTTCGAAGGCTTTAATAACGCCTATATGGGCTGCGCCTTTGGCACCACCGCCGCTTAATACCAATCCGACTCGCTGTGCTTGCAGGGAGTTTATGAGTATAAAAAAGAAACTGATAACAATTGAAATCCGCTTCATAAGATACTTTTCAGAATTTATTCCAAAAGTAAGGAAAGTATTTTAGAAAATCAAAGCGGATTCTGTCAATTCTTAGACGGAAAAAATATTCTAGACGCAATGAATACATTCGCATCCGACATATTATATTTGGAAAAATAATTGTTGTGAATATGAATAGGAGAAGGAGATGTGGGCAGTGATGGATTCGAACCACCGAAGGCGTAAGCCAGCTGAGTTACAGTCAGCCCCATTTGGCCACTCTGGTAACTGCCCCTTTGTTTCTCAATTGCGATGCAAAGGTAAGAACTAATTTTGTAACTTGCAAGAAAAATCGATCATTTTTATTGCAGTTACTGCAGCTTCGTCTCCTTTATTTCCATATTTACCCCCGGCACGGTCTTCTGCCTGCTGCATATTATCGGTAGTTAACAAGCCGAAGATGAACGGAATATCATACATCAGGTTCAATTCTGTGATCCCTTGTGTCACGCCTGAACAAACATAATCAAAATGTGGAGTATCGCCTTTTACAACACATCCCAAGACAATGACAGCATCCACATCTTTCTCGTCGGCCAGACGTTTTGCCCCAAAAGTCAGTTCAAAACTACCCGGTACACGTTTCACGATGATGTTTTCCGGCTTAACCCCGTGTCTTTCGAGCGTATTACAAGCACCTTCCAACAATTTCTCGGTTATTACTTTGTTCCACTCAGCCACCACGATTCCAACATTCATATCCGAGGCATCCGGAACACTATTAAAATCATAATCTGATAAGTTTTGATAAGCTGTAGCCATAATTATTATCATGAAAAAAGAACAAGAAGAGGATGCCTTTTCCTGTTTTCATCAAGCAAGGGCATCCTCGTCTCTATCTGGTTTAACAATATTACCTATATATATTATTTTGCCAAGGCAGTTGCACGAGCGATATATTTATCGATATCGGCAGCTTCCATAGAGTTAAAATATTTCTCTTTAATCTGTGTGTACGATTTAACTGCATCTGCATATTGCTGCAATGATTCATAAGCAATACCTGCTTTCTTCAGGTAAATCGGACTGATCACTTCGTTGTCGGCTGATTTGGCAGCTTTTTCGAAATAGCTGATACCTTCTTTTACATTACCAGCATTTACATAGCAATCACCGATTAATCCTACAATTGCCGGAGAAACCATCTGATCATTCGCGCTGAATGATTTCAACATATCGATCGCCTTATCGTTGTCACCCAACTTAAAGTAGCAAATACCAGCATATGCTTTTGCCAGATTACCAGCATCTGTAAAACCATATTCATCGGCAATGGCAGCAAAACCTTCATAATCGGCACCATTTCCATTCAATGCCAGCTGGAAAGAATCGCGGGCAAAATATTGTTCTCCCTTAAACATGGCTGCAGCCGCTTTCTTCTGCTGAGGTGCAACATAACCATGCTGATAGCCTAAAAATGCACCGACAATCACGGCAATCGCCAAAATACCAAAGATAATCTTCTTTGAATTGTTTTCAATAAATAGTTCCGATCTCGAAACAAGTTCTTCTACTTCTACGGTTTCCTTTTCTTTAGTAGCCATAATTTGTTTATAGTTATTTTATTAATCTTTTCTCCTACAAAAAACCTTTTTTGACTTCAAAGCGCAAAAGTAGTTTTTTTTACCGACATAATCGATATATACAACTATATTTTTTACTTTTGTAAGCACTAAAATGAACTCAATGATACTGAAACAGCTTTCTATTCTGAATTACAAAAACATAGTCCAGGCTGAAGTCGTATTTTCACCCAAGATCAATTGCTTCTTCGGAAAGAACGGAATGGGCAAGACCAATTTTATGGATGCCATCTACTATCTGTCTTTCTGCAAAAGCCATATCAATACACCCGACAGTCTGATTATCCGGAATAATCAGGATATGTGTGTATTGCAAGGTGTATATGATTATGACGGACGAACGGAAGAATTGTTTTGCGGCATCCGTCACAAGCAGAAGAAACAATTCAAGCGGAATAAAAAAGAATACAAACGGCTGTCTGAACACATTGGGTTATTACCTTTGGTCATGATATCACCGGCCGATACCGAACTGATCCAAGGAGGAAGCGAAGAAAGACGCCGGTTTATGGACCTGATCATCTCGCAGCAAGACAAGAACTATCTGCATGCGCTTATTCAATACAACAAGGCTTTACTGCAACGGAACACACTGCTGAAAGAACAAAGTCATGATACGTCGCTGTTTGATGTGCTGGAAATGCAACTGACCATGTATGGAGAACAGATCTTCTCAAAAAGGAAACAACTGATCGAAAAACTGGTTCCCTTGTTCAATCAGTTTCATCAGCAGATCTGCCACTCGGCTGAATCGGTCGATTTAACGTATATTTCCCAACTGGCAGAAACTTCTCTGGAAGAAAAGTTACGGAAGAACCGGGAAAGAGACGTACTGATCGGTTATACTACAGCCGGAATCCATAAAGATGAACTGGAGATGCTACTGGACGGATCGCTTATCCGGCGTGTGGGTTCGCAAGGCCAGCAAAAAACCTATCTGATTGCGTTAAAACTGGCTCAATATTCGTTGTTGGCACAGGAAGGAGCCTCAACTCCGCTGTTGCTGCTGGATGATATCTTCGATAAATTAGATGCAGAACGGGTGGCACAGATCATCCATCTGGTCGGTGAAGAGCAGTTCGGACAAATCTTCATTACAGATACCAACCGAAAATATCTGGACAAGATACTGGAGACCATCAATTCTGATTTTGCCCTATTCGAAGTGGAGCAAGGATGTATCAAACCCTTAAATGAGGCATAAGATGAGACGGACGAACGTACAACCCATCGGAGAAATACTCCGTGATTTCTTTGAAGACAATCCGGAAATTTATGAAAAGATTATGGAAGTCCGCATCGAACGGACATGGCCTAAAATATTAGGACCGATGGCCCAACAATACACAAGTCTGATGTATGTTCGTGATCGTATATTATATGTATATATGAAATCGGCAGTTCTCCGTACGGAACTACTCTACTGCAAAGACAAGCTGAGAGACAGCATCAACAAAGAACTGGGATCAGGCTATCTGTTTGATCTGGTCATCCGATAATTTCACGCTCGGTAATCACCAGATCCATCTTTTTATCAAACTCCTCTACCGGAATATGATCCAACAACTGAAAAGAATAACCGATACCTATCTTCGGAACAGACAAGGTGGACAAGAGACGATCATAGAAACCTCTTCCCCGTCCCATCCGATTTAATTGGCGGTCGAAAGCAACACCCGGAACAATGATCAGATCGATTTCCCTTTCGATGGATACCGACTGCGGGGTTACAATCGGCTCGATAATACCAAAAGCACCCGTTTGTACCGACTCCGGACCAGTATAAGGCAAGAGCAATAAATCATCACCCTGTACAACTGGCAGTGCCAGACGTTTCTTCTGATACCAGCGATTCAGAAAAGCAGCCGTCTGTACTTCTCCCGGCAAAGCATGATAACAAGCAACGGCATGAGCCTGCCGGAACAATTCGGTTTGTTCCAACAGGCTCATGAGTTGATCCGACCAGTTTTGCAATTGTTCGGATGAATATAGTTTCTTTTGTCGGGCTATTTCACGCCGCAACTGTTGTTTCTCTTCGTGCATCCTTACAGAGTTTTTTCCGTATCCAAAGAGATTGGATAAGCCTTTCCAGACTTCAACACCTCAATAGCTTTCCGGATTGTTATATCATCACTCAAGAACACCGGATAGAAGCCATCATCTTCAAAGAAATTACGGATGATATAGGCCTGTAACTGTGTCTCAATCAACTTATACGAAATAGCAATCAGATTCGGACGCTTCTTGATGCCTTGCTTAACAGCATAATTGGCAAAGTTATTAACCAACGGCTGTTGCTTCAGATAAGTCCATAATTCTTGATAATCCTTGAATGATGAGAATTTCTCCTTATTCTTATCCGAATACTCTAAAGCATACATATACAGCACACCACTGCTGACCACATTTGAGAAATAAGAAGTGATGCCGCTTGTATCCCGCGGGATGAAAATATCCGGCATGATGCCACCTCCGCCATACACTGTTCGGCCACCTACCGTTTGATACTTCAGCGAATCGTCCAACTTGATACTGTCCGCCGAGTCGAATTCTCCATGCATATAGCGGTTATAAATATCCTGATCGTAATCTTCCGTATCACCCAGCTTATATTGCTTTTGGATACAACGGCCCGACGGTGTATAATAGCGAGCCACTGTCAGACGTACTTCCGAGCCATCATTCAGTTTAATCGGAGACTGTACCAAACCTTTTCCATACGTACGGCGACCGATGATCAAACCCCGGTCATTATCCTGAATAGCACCCGAAACAATTTCGCTGGCAGATGCCGAGATTTCATCCGTCAAGATCACAACAGGATTCTCTTTACAAGTACCTGTTCCGTTGGCGTACGAATCAAAGCGCGGGAAAGCCTTCCCTTCAGCATACACAATCAGACGACCTTCCGGCATAAATTCGTTCACCATATTAATGGCAGCTTCCATATATCCACCGGTATTTCCACGCAAATCGATGATAAAAGACTGGCAATCGGCTTGCTTTAATTTAGCAATCGCTGTGATAAACTCATTGTATGTTGTCCGTCCGAACTTACTAACTTTAATATATCCGATACCATCACTTACCACATACGAAACATCTACCGTATTGACAGGAACGTCTCCACGGGTAACTTCCACATGCAACAACTCCGGATTGTTATCCCGTTTGATACCCAGCTTTACCGTACTGTTCTTCGCACCACGCAATGTCTTCATCACTTTGTCACGACTCATTTTCGTACCGGAAAAGACAGAATCATTAATGGTTACAATTCGGTCGAAAGGTTTCAGACCGGCTTTTTCCGAAGGTCCACCCGGAATAACGCTGATCACCAGAATCGTATCGGTCTGCATATTGAAAGAAACCCCGATACCGCTGAATGATCCTTCCAAATCTTCAGAAACAGCCGAAGCGTCTTCTGCCGAAATATAAACAGAGTGCGGATCCAACTCGCTGAATATTTTCGGTACAGCCTTTTCAACCATATCCGCCATATTCACCGTATCCACATAATGCTCTTCAATGATATCAAGAATGGCATCTATCTTATTTCCCGCCAGGAAATTTCTTTTCCGTCCCTGATTGAAGAGCCAATAATAATTTCCAATAAATATACCCAACGCGATACTGGCCGCAATAATCACCGGCAGCCATATAGAAATTCGCTTGTTTTTGTCCATAAGACGTGTCTTTTATTCGTTTAAGTCTATAAAATCAACCTGTATGTTTGCTTTCTTCAATAAATCACAACCTTCTTCTGTCCGATATTTCTCGGAATAAACAACCCGGACAATTCCCGACTGAATGATCAGCTTTGAACACTCAATACAAGGAGCCGAAGTCACATAAATCGTAGCACCTTTACTGCTATTGGAGGAAGCTGCCACTTTGGTAATGGCATTGGCTTCGGCATGCAACACATAAGGAAGAGTTACATTCTGCTCATCCTCACAAACATTCTCAAACCCGGAAGGCGTACCGTTATATCCATCGGAAATGATCATTTGGTCTTTTACGATCAATGCTCCTACCTGTCGTCTTTTACAATATGAGTTTTCAGCCCAAATAGAAGCCATACGCAAATAACGCTTATCCAGCTCGTGCTGTTTGTCTGTTTTATTGGTCATTGTCTTTTATTTTTATCAAAAAAGGCGTACCATTTGTTGTCCGGTACGCCTTTTGCTTATTATACCGTAACAATCAAGGCACAAAATTAATCAATTTGCCTCAACTGCTACTTCTTTATCCGCTTATTTTTTAATACCATTACGAATTAGCAAAGCATCGATGGTCGGTTCTTGTCCTCTGAATCGTTTATACAAGACAGCCGGATCTTCTGTTCCTCCTTTTGAAAGGATATTATCATAGAAAGATTTGGCTACTTCCTTGTTAAAGATTCCCTTTTCCTTGAATAAGGAGAAGGCATCTGCATCCAAGACTTCGGCCCATTTATAACCATAATAACCAGCAGCGTATCCTCCGGCAAACAAATGACCGAAGTTAGTACTCATACAAGCTTCGGGAACTTCCGGAACAACAGCAGCCGGCGCCCAGGCTTTTTTCTCGAAGGCTACTACATCACCTTCAAACGGTTTCGTGATTGTATGCCAAGCCATATCCAACAAACCGAAACTTACCTGACGGCAGCAAGCATATCCGGTATTGAAGTTGGAAGCATCAATCAGTTTCTGTACCAGTTCCTGTGGTATCTTCTCTCCGGTTTCATAATGAACGGCAATCTGATCCAGATATTCTTTCTCGGTCAACCAGTTCTCCATGATCTGAGAAGGCAACTCAACGAAATCCTGGTAAACACTCGTACCAGAAAGACTAGCGTAAGTTCCATCGGCACAGATACCATGCAAGGCATGACCAAACTCATGCAACAGAGTTTCTACCTCGTCAAAAGTCAACAAAGAAGGTTTCGTATCAGTCGGACGGGTAAAGTTCATGACGATGATAATCTGCGGACGAACATCCTTACCCTTCGCATCGCGGTATTGAGAACGGATTCCATTCATCCAAGCTCCGGATTGTTTTCCTTCACGCGGGAAGAAATCCGTATATAACACAGCCTTGAAGTTTCCTTCTGCATCATACACTTCGTATGCCTGAACTTCCTTGTCGTAAACCGGTATCTTCTTGTTTTCCTTGAATGTCAGCCCATACAGTTGGGTAGCCAGTCCGAATACACCTTTCTTGACATTTTCCAACTGGAAATAAGGGCGGGTCATTTCGTCGTTCACCTTAAAGCGCAAGTCTTTCAGTTTCTCTGAATAATAACTCCAGTCCCAAGGCATGACTTGCATATTCTGCTGTTCCATTCCCATCGCGAATCCCTGAACGGCATTGTATTCATTGATGGCCACCGGCTTATAAGCATCCAGCAACTGATTCAGCAGATTATAAACATTGTCGGCATTCTTCGCCATCTTATGCGACAACTCAAAAGCGGCATAATTAGGATACCCCATCAATTGAGCCAATGCCAAACGATCGTTCACCAACTTCCGGATGATTTCCTTATTATCATATTCATCGCCTTTATTACCTGTGCTCATATAGGCCCGATACATCTTTTCACGCAAAGCACGCGAATCGGCATAACGCATGAAAGGAACATAGCTCGGCGCATCCAAGGTAAACAACCAGCCTTCTTTTCCTTTCTCTTTAGCCAGATGAGCCGCCGCTTCACGAATACTTTCCGGCAGACCGGCAATATCTTTCTCGTCGGTCAGCAACATCTCAAACCGGTTCTGATCTTTCAACGCATTCTGATCGAACTGCAAAGACAACAAACTCAATTCGGTTGTCAAAGCGCGGTATTTCTCTTTATCTTCTGCACTCAATGTAGCTCCGCTTTCCTGGAAGGCACGATAGGTTTCATCCAGCAAACGGCTATCTTCAACAGACAAATTCAACGACTGACGCTGATCATAAACCGCTTTTACACGGGCAAACAACTTTTCGTTCAGATAAATATTATTCGAACTTTCTGTCAGATCGGGAGAAATCCGTTGTGAGATCTCCATCATCTCGTCATTGGCATTTGCACTCAATACATTGAAGAAAGCGCCACTGACACGGTTCAGCAATTCTCCGCTGCGATCCAAAGCGACGATCGTATTCTCGAAGGTTGCTGGTTCGGAGTTATTGGCTATCTTCTCAATATCTTCTTTCAACTCAGCAATACCTCGCTTGAATGCCGGTTCATAATGTTCCGTCTTGATCTTATTAAAAGGAGGCGTTTCAAACGGAGTTTTGTATTTTCCAAAAAATGGATTCGACTCGGCTTGTACCATAACATTTGAAGTTAAGCCCAATAACAAAAGGGCATTACACAATACATTCTTCATACACACACTCTTTATTATTTCCAAGTCGCAAAGATACACTTTTCTGTGGATTCCGAATAAAAAATAAGAGTAGCTTTCGGAGCATACATGTGCTCTGAGACCGGCGCGCGTTTTTCAGTACCAGATCACATGTATCTGCCTCTGAAAATAGATTTTCACTGACAGATCACAGGTGATTTCCCATTGAAAATAAATTTTCGGTAGCAGATCACTAATGATCTAGGTCTGTTGGCCGATTTTCAGAGGAAGATCACATGTGATTTTGTACCGAAAATGAATTTTTAGCCTCAACTCACATGTGAGCCAGGACTGAAAAAGCTTTTTCGGTCAATAATCACATGTGAGCTGCCATTGCTAAAGATTTTACACTCAAAATCACATGTGATCTATCCGGATGAAGCGATTTGCAGGGAAAGAAAAAAGCGATTATCCGAAGAAGAATAACCGCTTACTTTAGTAAATATGAGCGGCAAACGGGACTCGAACCCGCGACCCTCAGCTTGGGAAGCTGATGCTCT
>ENA-OURU01001259-OURU01001259.1-human-gut-metagenome-genome-assembly--contig:-NODE-1259-length-32874-cov-4.736646_pt1 | contig 32874 bp, 26 predicted proteins | sample MGYA00242137_ERZ509064 | MGnify/ENA primary metagenome ERZ509064 (study PRJEB26280, sample SAMEA2338777) | human gut metagenome | biome: human gut; feature: human-associated habitat; material: faeces...
GCTGTCTTTTCCTTCAACAGATATAAAGTATTCAGTTTGGGAAAATAAAGAAGTTGAACAGAAAGAAAAAAATATAGATAATATAGTTCTAAAATATTTTACACTAAACATATCAATAATACCCTTTTTCAATACCATAGGCTTTTAACTGCTTTAACAAATTATAAGTTTTCAGAGAAATTCTCCCATCCTGATAGATTCGAACATTTATCATTAATAGATTACGTCTTTTTTGAGATTCATCCAAAATATCTTTTAGTTGTTCCAATGAATACATCGGATCACCAATAATAGAATCTTTATAAATATGTGTCCAATCTCCCGGTTCAAACGTTCCTGAATAGGTCGCTTTTAATCCTTTTTGAGGTCCATCCACAAAATATCCGTTTCCACCAACAGGTAAAAAAGGATTATTCAATCCGGCACTTTCTACCGAAAGACCAATCTCACCCGCATAATAATCTTGGAAATCTGTCAAGCGAGGTAAAATCCAAGGATTAAAACAAACTGCCATATTTTTATTACCACTTTTGGCAGCAGCGTTTATTCTTTCAAAAGAAGCCCCATTCGGATAGTAACCTATTCCATCATCCAACCATAAACCGGCAATTTTATCCTTATATCTTGTACTTATTTCTCTTATTATTGTTTCTACATTCTGAAATAATAATTGGGCATCCTGACGAGAAAAATGCTGTAGCTTCCACCATTCTTTATCACCATGTCCTACATGATAATATAAGATCAACCGGATCCCATATTTGGATAATGAGGTAGATAAATCAGCTATCAAGTCCCTTTTAGTTGTGCGTCCTGGCAAAATAGAGTCAATTGCATGAATTGGAGCAGGGAAATAGTATTCAGCCCATGTTGTCGTGAAGAAAAGCAATTTTCCACCGCAATCATGTACCATCTTTGCGAACTGATCCGTATCAAACTGATTCACCGCATCCGCATATTTGAGTTGATCTCCTTTTTCAGGCATACTTTTTGAATTCCAGTGAATAAAAAAGCCATAAGGAATTTCATTCATCCAATTAACATCTGCCTTCATCTCTTTTGCTTTCTTCAATTGTAAGTCATATGTTTTTGGAGTAGAAATTTCTAATGAAAATAGTTTCACGTCAAAAGATGGAGAGTTGACTTTTTTCTTCACTTTTAGTATGACATCCGAATTTCCTTTATCCAACAAGATATTCTTATCGAACACGACTCTTTGCCAACCTGAAGATTTGACACGGCATTCTGTGGCATTTCCATTACTCGATAATTCCAATACGGCTTCAGCTTCATCCGTTAATCCTTCTACACAGATTAGCGCTTCCACCCGATATTCTGATTTGTCTTTTATGTTAAGTTTCCATTCAATAAATTGATCTTCTTCTTTCAGATTTTCCAACCAAAAGCCTTTATAAGGTTCATCTGGATAAAATAATCTGACTTTTTCATCATAGGTTGCCATGTAGGGTGTTAATCGAACAATATCGTTACCGATAACAGGAATAGAAGGTGACGATGACACGGACGAAAAACAACTTAATAGCAACATTATAAATAATGTATACAATGAACTTCTCATATTCTATTATCTTAAAAAAAGAGTTATAGAAATCGGAAAAACTCCTATAACTCCTTTCGTTTTTAATTCTCTTATTTATCTGTAATCCGGATTTTGAGGTATGTTATTATTTAATATTTCAAAATCAGGAATAAGCCATGTATTGTTATACACACCGATCGGAACGTTTAGTTTATCACCTCTCACTTCTTGAACCTTATTAAAAGTCTGAGTACGTTTCAGATCATACCAAGCAAAACCTTCTTCAAACAATTCATGTTTCCGTTCTAAATAGACAGCTTCTCTAAATTGATCTTTTGATAATCCACTTAAATCAGGAACATGAGCCGGATTAGAAGCATCCACTCTCGCTCGTTTACGGATTGTATTAATGTACTGATATGCTGTTGGTGTTGGTCCATTCATTTCATTTTCAGCTTCTGCAACAATTAAGTACATTTCTGCTAAACGAATCAGCTGGGTTTGCCAAGTTAAGATATTCGTATTTGAAGCAGGCATTTCCTGTTCGAGATATTCTTCGTTTATATATTTATTATAATATGAACGTTTAATTACCTCATTACCCTTTGCATTTACATAGTTTGATTTGATTCCCCATTCTTTACGAAAATCTCCTTCTTTAAAACTTTTGATAAATCGATCTGTAGGTAAATAAAGAGCTGTTTGACTACCAATAGGTGCAGAAACCGTGTGCATATCACTATATACGCTGGGAGCTTCAAACAATCTACCCCAGATAGTTTCTGCAGTATATTTTTCTGTTTTAAAGACCTTATCAAAAGATGGCATTAACTGATATATTCCACTATTGATTACTTCTAAAGCCTTTTCTTTCGCTTTGTTATAGTTTTCCGTCATATTCATAGGGAAACCAGCTGAAGTCAAATAGATTCGAGCCAATATCGCTTTTGCAACATATTTATTAACTCGTCCCATTTCAGGAGATTCTTCAGGCAATTTACTTTCTGCCTCTAGAATATCTTCAAAAATAAAGGTATAAATATCTTTTTCAGGAGTTCTATCAATTGCTATTTGATCTTCACTTGTTACAACATTAGTTCTCAAAGGTACATCACCATATAATTGAACTAAAGTAAAATAAGACCACGCACGCAAACATTTTGCTTCTCCAATAATTCTATTTTTCACCTCTTCCGAAAATTCTTTATTCTGAATTGATTCCAAAATCATATTGGCATTTTTAATTGTAGAATAAGCATCTGACCAAGCATTTCTAAAGGCATAAAATCCATAGCCAGGGTTATTAGCCCATATATCTCCAACTTGTTCAGCAGACTCCGGTTTGTCATTATAATCTGCAAATACTTCAGTTAAGTTTAAATTTTGTCCTTGAGGGTATAAACCTCTTAATGCTCCCTCAAAATCTTCCTCAGTTTGATAAAAAGAAGACGGAGATATAAATGTTTTGGGATCTTCTTCCAACCAATCCGCACAAGAACTTAACATTGTAGTGGCACATAAAGCCGCTATTGAAAAATATCGAATAATTTTAGTTGATTTCATACGAATTACTAATTAAAATTTTACATTTAACCCCAATGTATATGATTTCGCAGATGGATATACTCCTCTACCCCATCCATTTACGGCTGAACCAGTCCAAGAAGCTTCTGGATCATAGTGAGAATATCCTGTTATTGTAATTAGATTTTGCCCACTGACATATAAAGATACATTAACGTAAGTTCGATATAATAAAAAGATATCTGCTTAAATATTAGTAACATAGCGATAAAAGTATTAATTTAGGAGTGATAAACAATAACAATTAAACGATTACCGCTATGTTCACAGAGAATAAAATTACAGAAATATATTGTATGGCAGATGATTTTTGCAAGGAATTTTCCCGGCAACAGGAAAAATATATGTTAGAGGATGGAAAAGATAAACATCGGAACAAACCCAACCGGATCAACAATGCAGAAATAATAGTGATACTTCTACTGTTCCATTCCGGAGGTTTCAGGTGTTTCAAGCATTATTACAAAGAATATGTATGTAAACATCTAAACCACTTGTTTCCGAAACTTGTGTCTTACAATCGCTTTGTAGAACTAGAAAAGGAGGTGTTGCTCCCTTTAGCCTTATTCATTAAGAAAGTACTTCTTGGCACCTGTACCGGAATCAGTTTCATAGACTCTACAGCACTGCGTGTTTGCAAGAACCAACGCATACATATTCACAAGACCTTTAAGGGACTGGCCGAGCGTGGAAAATGTTCCATGGGGTGGTTCTACGGATTCAAGCTGCATCTTGTCATTAATGACAAGGGGGAAATTCTCAATTTCATGTTTACTCCAGGAAATGTTGATGACCGGGAACCTCTGAAGGGAGAACAATTCCTGAAAAACATAAAAGGGAAACTCTGTGCGGATAAGGGATATATCGGACAATGCTTGTTTGAATCTCTATTTACAAATGGTATACAACTGGTTACGAAAGCCAGGAACAATATGAAAAACTCTCTTATGAGTGTAGCGGACAGAATATTACTTAGAAAACGGGCGTTAATTGAAACGGTCAATGATGAATTGAAGAATATTGCACAGATAGAGCATTCCAGACATCGTTCTTTTGACAACTTCCTTGCAAATTCGTTATCTGCCATTGCCGCCTACTGCTTCTTTGAAAAGAAACCATCAATCGATTTGGATTTTATTAGCGATAAACAGCTCATGATGTTCTGATTGCTTATTGACTGACATAAACAAAATACAGCTTTTGTTACAAAAAAAGGGATCCTTATTATTTAAAGAATCCCTTCCAAAGATTTTACATGTCATAGTCAAGGACTGGTAATGCAATATCTTTGTTTTATTTTCATAGTTAAGTAGTAATGTCTCAAAGAACAGATTTATTTTGATTAAAAACAAATTATTTTACTCCTTTTTCCTTATTAGTGCTATAAAACATATTTGGGAATAGTTCGTGTTTATTTTTATAAATATTTCAAACTAAGTTATATCGAACTCAGGTTACATTAGGCTTTTTGGAACCAGAAAACCAACTACTAGGTAAAGTATATGATAATTTTATATCTTTAAATCTGACATAAGAACCATCTTCTACCCAAATTGAATTAGGATCACCAAATGCTAAATAATCTTTTGTTGAAGCAGAGGCTCTTGCATATTTGCCACCTTTTCCCTCTTGCCAACGACCTTCCCATGCATCTTTTCTCACATTCCAAGTACCACCGATATTAGTTATACTCTTATTAAATTCATTAACAATATCTCCACCGATACTACCTGTCACTAAAAAAGAAAGTTCGAAGTTATTCCAATTAATCGTATTAGTCAATCCGAAAGTAAATTTGGGTTGAGTATTGGCTAAGATAGTCTTATCTCCTGTTGTTATACCTGGTTTACCATCAATTTCTTTATAGCGATAATCTCCAGCATGTTTAGTTGCCTCTCCATTCAGACGAGCTTCTTCATCTGTCTGATAAATTCCTTCTATTTCGTATCCGTATAGTTGGAATGGAGCCTTCCCTAAAAATAAAGGAAACCAATTACCACCGCCGATGGGAGCATCCATTCGTTCTATTTTATTACCATAAACATCCGTTCCTAAATCTTTAACTATCGACTTATTCGAGCTGATATTTAAAGACGTTGTCCAATTTACCTTTCCTTTCATATTGACTGTATTGATAGATATTTCAAATCCTTTATTGTCTATTCTACCAATGTTTCTTAACATAGAAGAAAATCCTGATGAAGGAGGTAATGTTGCACTATACAGTAGATCTCGAGTTTGTTTCCAGTAATAATCAAAGGCAAAATTAATTCTGTTATCTAAAAAACCTAAATCTATTCCCAAATCTGTTTGAGTCGTTGTTTCCCACTTTAAGTCATCATTAGCAATTGAAGACAACCCAAAGCCTATTACTTTTCCGTTTCCGAAAACAGGAGAACTTGTGCCTAACCTTGCAAAAGTTTGGTAAGGACTGATGGATTGATTTCCCGTCTGTCCAACACTAGTTCTTACCTTAAAGTTACTCCACCATTCCATGTCTTTCATAAAACCTTCTTCTGATACACGCCATGCCAACGCGGCAGAAGGAAAGAATGCAAACTTGTGATTCTTACTAAATTTAGAAGATCCATCATAGCGTGCTGTCACCGTTAATAAATAACGATCCATTAATCCGTAATTTACTCGACCAAGGAATGAAGCCATCCGATAATCACTATAACCAGAACTTGGAATACCTGGAGTCATCGCCACCCCTAAATTATTGGTCTCATAAACATCTCTTAAGAAGCCAGTACCAGATCCACTTAAACTATTGTATTCATACGACTGGAATGTAATACCACCCATTACATTCAAAGCATGAATATCATTAAAAGTCTTATTATACGTAAGAATATTCTCATTGATCAACGTATAATAATTGGATTTGCTTTTACTTGCATCGCCGTCTAACTGACCTCCGGCAGATAACCCTATTGGTATATAGCGATCACTTTCGGAAGCTACGACCTCAGCACCTGCATTCACTCGAAAATTTAATCCTTCTATAATATCCCAAGACAAAGATAAATTAGCCAATAGTCTTGAATTTATATTTTGATTTTTATATAATTCTGCCATACCAACAGGATTCGTACCTCCCCATGGTGTTCCTGAGAAAACAGTATAATTTCCATATTCATCTTTTATTTCTTGTATAGGAGGCATTACCATTGCCGTATATGCAATAGCTCCATAACCATCAGCATTACTATTAGCTGTATTTTGTGTTCCATAAGAATAAGCAACACTCGCATTCAAAGAAATCTTATCTGTTATTTTTTGGTCACCATTTATACGTAATGCAAATCGATTATAGTTAGAACCTTTAATAATACCTTCTTGGTTCATATAATTCAATGATGAATAAACCTTAGTCTTATCGTTTCCTCCTGATACAGAAAATTGATGACTATGTGTTAATGCTGTTTGATACGCTAAATCCTGCCAATCGTTATTGGGTAATAAAGCAGCTTGCTCTGGAGTAATAAGAATACCATTTCCTTCATTAACTGATACCTCGTTGACCATCGCAATATAGTCATCTTTTTCCAACAAATCTAATTTTTTTCGTAACTGAGAAACACCAATATATCCATTATAATCAACTGTTGTTTTCCCTTCCTTTCCTCTTTTTGTTGTAATCATCACAACACCATTTGCACCTCGAGAACCATAAATGGCAGTAGAAGAAGCATCCTTTAAAACCTCCATCGATAAAATATCTTCTGGATTTATATCAGAACTCATACCTTCTACAGGCATACCGTCAATTACATATAATGGTTCATTTCCTCCACTCAATGAATTTCCTCCACGAACACGAATCATCATAGATTCTCCAGGTTGTCCACTACGGGCATTTACTTGTACTCCGGCTACTTGCCCTTGTAAAGCTCTATCTGCACTTGTAATCCCAACCTTATTTACGTCTTCCATGGATACTGATCCTACAGAACCTGTCAAATCACTTTTCTTGACTGTTCCATATCCAACAACCACCAATTCATCCAATGCTTCTGCATCTTCTTTCATAGTGATAGACAATGTATTCTGGTTACCTACCTTAATCTCTTGGTTGGCATATCCAATATACGAAACAACAAGTATGGCATTTTTATCTACTTCCAACGAGAATTTACCATCCATATCGGTAATCGTTCCATTGGTTGTTCCTTTCACCATCACATTGGCTCCGATAACAGGCATACCGGTAGCGTCCAATATTGTTCCTTTAATAATCCGACCATCTCCTACTTGTTGTGTTTTGTTTGATTTTACTCCGGCTGAAAGGACAATCTGATTATTCTCCTTTATTACATAATGAATAGAAGTCTGACGCTGGATTTCGTTTAAAACAGTTTGAATATTTGCATCATTGGTATTGATATTTATTTTCTGATCGAGTCCCTGCAAATCTTCATTATAAAAGAAACGATATTCGCTGACTCTCTCTATTTCACGAATAATATCGCGAGTTGATTTGTTTTCTAAAGTCAATGATATTTGGGCAGACATAGCCAAACTTGATATCATACAAAAACCACCCACTACCAGACTTTTTCGAATTGATTTTTTAAGGTTACTCATTTTAAGTGTTTTTTTTATTTGGTAATAAACTTAATGGATAATTTTGTAACCGGACTTCAATCTATTTCTATGACTTTTTCTCTCTACACATAGATCTCAGATTGACTTCCGCTCGCTTTAGGAGGTTTTGTTTATCCGGACAAACCTCCTTCTTTTTCTATTCATCCTTTCCCATAGGCTTTCTATTTTAGTTCATACTATTTCGACTCAACCAGATAATACTGTCGCGTTTTTCATAGCGTATTGGAGCTGTCAAACTGATCAGTTCAAATACATTCTCCAAACTATTATTCTTAATGACACCAGAGAAACGATAATGTTTGATATCATCTGTCTGAAATTCCACTTTTACATTATATAAACGATCCAACATGATCGCTACTTCTTCTAACGATTCTCCACGGAATACCAATTCCTGATTCCGCCACATCCGATCATAATTGGTATTTCCATTCAATTTCACAAAAGAATGCTTAATCCGATTATAACTCACACTTTGATCCGGATCCAGTAACAAAGTCCGTCCTGCAACAGAAGTTTTTACTTTTCCTTCAAACAACGACGCTGTCAATTCATCATCTTCCTCGTATGCTTTCACATTAAAAGCTGTTCCCAAGGCTTCTACCTGCATTTCACCAGCTTGAACAATAAAACGGTGTTTCGGATCTTTAGCCACTTCAAAATAAGCTTCTCCAGATAAGGATATCTGTCGATCTTTTTTGCCATATTCTCCAGAGTACTTTATTTCTGTATCTGAATTCAACCAAACTTTTGTACCATCGGGCAAAACAACATTAGAACGTTGACCTTTTTCCGCAGAAACAACAAACGTCTGTTGCGACATTTGATTCACTTGACGGAAATAATGAACCGAAATACCTATACTAACACATAAAGCAACAACAGCTGCAGCAGTACTAGCCCACCATAAACGAAGTTTTCGTATGTTCTTTCGTTTCTGTTCCATCTCTTTCATCCGCAATTTGATCTGATGAAGCATCCGACCCTGGACATCTGCCGGAATAGATTTTCCATGAGCATTATCCCAATATGAACGATAATAAGCATACAAAGTTTCTTCTGGAGCTGTTTTTCGAAACCAGTCCAACAAATCTTTCTCTTCTTCAGGAGAAGTTCCTCCCTTTAAGAAACGATCCAACAATACTATGTAATCCTGTTCTTTTTCCATATTTCATAATTGTATATCCTCAAAGAACGACAATCCCTTACAACAAAATTGAAAAAAGTTTATATTTAACTTTTATTTACACCACAGTGTTATTTCAGACAAACTTCATTTCTACTTTTATTTCCTGTTTATTAAAAGATTATATGTATCTTCGGACTCAAAATAAAAACAAACTGATTCAGAACTTATGAAAAGAATAATTCTAGTTTATTTATTGTCTCTAGTTTACATGCTGGTTTTTGCAAACCGGAAAGATATATTGATCAACGATCAATGGCATTTCCGGTTTAATTACGAAGTTCAACGTAATAGTGGACGACTCGTAAACTTACCGCACACTTGGAATGCTTTGGATGCGGACGTAAAACCTGACTATCATCGGGGAATTGGAAATTATACTAAAGAGATATTTATTCCTCAGGAGTGGAAAGGTAAACGTTTGTATTTGCGTTTTGAAGGAGCAAATACAGTAACAAACGTTTTTATGAACGATAAACATATAGGTGAACACCGGGGCGGATATGGAGCGTTTGTCTTTGAAATTACCGACAATGTTAACTATGGAAGTAAAAATCAGCTGTTAGTTCGGGTGAATAATGCCTTGCAACTGGATGTGATACCTTTAGTGGGCGATTTCAACTTTTATGGGGGTATTTATCGGGATGTACATTTAATCATTACTGACGAAGTACATATCTCCCTAACCGATTATGCTTCACCGGGTGTTTATCTGATGCAAAAGCAAGTCAGCAAGGAACAGGCGAATGTACAGGCTAAAATCATGTTGTCTAATAATACACCTGAAAAGCAAAAGAGAACATTATCTCTGAAAGTATGGGATGGGAATCAGGTAAAATGGGAAAAAGCACAAGAGATTGAGATCATACCGGGAGAAAGTAACCAGACCCTCGACTTGGTTATCGAAAATCCTCATCTTTGGAATGGGCGGAAAGATCCGTTCTGTTATCGAACTGAAATTACTTTACTAAAGAACGGACAAATAGCGGATTGCATTGATCAGCCTTTAGGACTTCGCTTCTTCCGGGTTGATGCTGAAAAAGGATTCTTTCTGAACGGAGAACATCTGAAGCTGAAAGGTGTCTGCCGCCATCAGGAAAGAAGTGAAGTTGGAAATGCATTACGCAAAGAACATCATGAAGAAGATGCTGCCATCATTGCTGAAATGGGAACAAATGCCATTCGTTTGGCGCATTATCCTCAGGCGTCCTATATGTACGATTTAATGGATCATTATGGTATTATTGTTTGGGCAGAGATTCCATTCGTCGGTCCAGGTGGTTATTTAGACCGAGGTTTCGTAGATCAGCCAGCTTTCCGTGAAAATGGAAAAGAACAGTTGAAGGAACTGATCCGTCAGCATTACAATCACCCGTCTATTTGCTTTTGGGGATTATTCAACGAATTAAAAACCTATGGAGATAATCCGACCGAATATGTAAAAGAATTAAATCAATTGGCTAATCTGGAAGATCCAACCCGATTAACGACAGCTGCCAGTAACATTTCTGCTAACGATCCGATTGGTATGGTATCCGATTTAATTGCCTGGAACCAATATTTTGGTTGGTATGGAGGTCATCCATCTGATATGGGAACTTTTTTAGACAAGACTCATCAAGAATTTCCTAACTTGAAAATAGCTATCAGTGAATATGGTGCTGGAGCAAGTATTTATCACCAGCAAGACTCCATCAAGCCGGGTATTGCTTCCGGATATTGGCATCCCGAAAACTACCAGACATTCTATCACATGGAGAACTGGAAAGCTTTGTCTGAAAGACCTTTCGTATGGGGATCTTTTGTCTGGAACATGTTTGATTTCGGAGCGGCTCATCGGGAAGAAGGAGATCGTCCGGGCGTTAATGACAAAGGTTTGGTAACTCGTGATCGCAAAACACGCAAAGATGCTTTCTATTTCTATAAGGCTAACTGGAACCAGAAAGATGCTTTTGTTTACATAGCCAACCGCCGACACCGGGAACGGACCTATAAAGAAACTGACATCATGGTCTTTTCTAATCAACCGGAAGTAGAACTGTTTATCAACGGCATAAGTCAAGGGAAACAACAGGCAGATGCTTATGCTACTTTCCAATGGAAATCCATTCAACTTACTGAAGGAGAAAACAAAATAGAAGTAAAAGCAGGGAAAAAGAAAGATCAGGTTACTGATTCCGTTATTTGGCATTTATGATTTTCCGGACTATTTTTGTAATCCAAAAAATATGCCGGCTTTTCATCAAAAGCTGGCGTATTTTGATGAAAAGCCGGCGTATTTTAAATCATTCCTAGGTAGGAAATAAATCAGTTGTTATTTATCCCAATAAGGCAAGGTATAAGGATTCCGATATTTATAGTAATAAAGCCGATGATTGGCTGCTTCTTCATCATCGCCAAAGCTTAATGTGGCCGGATCCCACTTCACCGGACGCCCCAGCTCATGAGCGATATTATTCAGACAACACATGATATTGGTACTGCAACCTACTTCTACCGGAGCGATTGGATTCCGGCGTGAACGGATACAATTAACAAAATTCTGCATGTGCGACACTTCTGCTCCCATCGGCGTATCTTTCACAAGAGAAGGATCTGAACATTCTATATAACCACGAGCTACTTTCAGCCAACCCTTTGTTCCTATAAATTTAATACCAAGTTCGTTGGGATTATCTTTCCGGAAGTTTTCTATCACCTGTTCGGTTACGACTATTCCATCCGCATATTTCATCGTACAATATTTCGTTCCGTTATATCCGGCCGGAATATATTCAACAGGACCAGATCCATCCATACCTAATGCAGCTTGTGTGATATCATAATGATGAGCACCCCAATCGCCTGTATAACCATTTCCTGTCTCCCGATAATTACGCCAAACTGCCCACGGACCTTTTTCTTCCATTTCCGGATTATCAATTGGCGGACACATATCCGGATGATAATGCACGTTCGGACTCGTAAGCGGTCCCATCCAAGCATTGAAATTTAAATAAGGAGGAACCGGTACTTCCGGCAGATCAAACGGTTTAGGAGGTTCACCAATATGAACCTGAACACTTTCTATATGACCAATCGCACCGGCACGCACCAATTCTATTGCCCGTTGGAATTCACGGTCTGAGCGTTGCTGACTTCCCACTTGTAATACCCGATCGTTGGCCCGGACAGCACGTACCAAAGCTATACTTTCAGAAATGGTATATGTCAGCGGTTTCTGCAGATAGACATCTTTAGATGCCTGGCAAGCATGGATGGCAGCCAAAGCATGCCAATGATCAGGAGTAGCAATAGATACAACATCTATATCCTTCCGATCCAGCATTTCCTCATAAAATTCGTAAGTATCACAACGGGGATTCCAGCCGGTTTTCTTTTGCCACTCGGTAACTCGCTTCATAAAACGCTCTCTTTTCAAGGCATCTACATCACATCCGGCCACTACTTGAACTCCCGGACAATTGGAAGCTGCATAGAAATCACTCATTCCCTGACGACCCAAACCAATAAAGCCCAAAACGATCCGATCACTCGGTGCATATTTTTGTCCATTAACCGACCAGCTGGGCAGAATCGTAAAGCTAGCCAATCCTAAAGCTGATAAACCTAAAAATTCACGACGGTTCATCTTTTTCGTTTGTTTTTCCATGACATTTTATAATAAAGTTCTACAATAAAGATCTTACTCCAATCTGATTTATTCTTCAGCCAAGACCAAAAATACGGTATTCCTTCCTTATTTCCTAGTCTTTAAAGTCGATTTGCCAGAAAAATCAGAAAACAAGCCAAAAACACATCCGAAGATAATTTCTCACGTAAGAACTGAAGTGAACGGTAAATTTGAGTCTCTACCGTTTTTTCTGATATAGAGAGCCGAGTAGCTATTTCTTTATTTGAAAGATGTTCAAAACGACTCAGACTAAAAATCATTTTCCGGGCTGGAGGCAACTCCTCAATCAATTGTAAGATATAATCACGCAAAGAATTGGCTTCCATCTGTTTTTCCAATGCAGAATCATCATCAACCGAAGAGGAAGAAATAACATCCGATACCTGTTCAAAAATCAATTTTTTCTCTGTTTCCTTATAAACCAAATGTCGGGCAATCGTAAAAAGGTAAGCATTGATGCCTTGTTCAGGATCTATCCGCTCATGAGTTTCCCATATTTTCAAGAAAACAGTCTGCGTGATATCTTCAGCCAATGATTTATCGTATAAGATAGAAAGGACAAAATTGTATATATGGGAGTTGTATTGCCAGAATAAGGATTCAAAAGCACTCTCGTCTCCTTTTTTCAAACGTTCCAATATTTTCTTATCAACTTCCATAGTTCTAATTACTTAAAGTCCTTAATAAGCAACAAAGTTCTTTTGGGACTTAATTGTATTTTTCATTTTTAAATCGGTTATTTTTTTAGAAAATGTTCAATATTTGGTAAAGATATACATAATTTTCTATTTATCATTCAATTCCAAATATTATTTCAACTCCATATATTTCCTTTCATTCGGGCGTAAATGGCTTTTCAATAGTTCCAAAAGGACTAATATAGAAAACAAAATAAACGAGAATCGTTTTCAAAATTTATTAGATTCAAAAACGATTCTCGTTTATTTTGAGAAGAGATTATACCCTCTCTTCTTTTCTATCTTGTAAAGATTATCAACAAGCTTTAAAGCTCATATCCAAACCTTTTACAGAATGAGTCAAAGCTCCTACCGAAATAAAATCAACGCCACACTCAGCGTACTGACGCAAAGTATCAAAAGTGATTCCTCCGGATGATTCGATTTCAAAACGTCCACCGATCATTTCTACGGCTTTCTTCGTATTTTCAGGTGTAAAGTTATCCAGCATGATACGATCAACACCTCCAATTTTCAATACTTGCTGAATTTCATCAAAATTGCGGACTTCAATTTCAATCTTCAAATCCTTATGTTTTTCTTTCAGATACTCATGGCAACGAGTGATAGCAGCTTCAATACCACCGGCAAAGTCAACATGATTATCCTTCAACAAGATCATATCAAACAAACCAATCCGATGGTTTACACCACCACCGATACGAACGGCTTCTTTCTCAATCATACGAAGTCCCGGCGTTGTCTTACGCGTATCCAACACACGTGTTTTGGTACCTTCCAACGCTTTCACATATTTGCGAGTTGTTGTTGCAATACCACTCATACGTTGCATAACATTTAGCATCAGACGCTCGGTTTGCAGTAATGATTGTACCTTACCTTCTACGACAAAGGCAATGTCACCTTTCTTCACTTCCGTACCATCCTGAATGAAAGTCGTCATTTTCAGCTCCGGATCAAATGTATGGAAAATCAGACGGGCCATTTCCACTCCTGCCAAAACACCATCTTCTTTCACGATTAACTGGCTTTTTCCCATTTCCGTAGCCGGAATACAACACAAGGTTGTATGATCGCCGTCACCGATATCTTCGGCAAATGCCAAACGGATCAATTCGGCAATAAGCTGTTCTTTTGTTTCTTTTACGTTCATCTTCTGAAATTATTCTATTCTGATTGATTGTATTACTACCTTATCTCCTTCTACTTTATACGTCACATTAACTCGATAAGATTTATTACCAGCCGTCAGTTTAGCCACCAAAAAGCCACTGTCTTTTTTATCCGCATGGTGTAACAAAGAAAAAGCAGAAGGCTTGTTTGAACTAAAAAAGCCATTCAACATCGAAACAGCTTCTTGCACATTGCAAATCTTTGATTTGTCGGCAAGAGCCATATCGACAGATTTATCCATACATGTCTGTAAATTCGTAGCATTTCCCGTTTTTAACGCTGTTGTAATAACTGTAATGTCTGCTGCTTGTACACTAATTGCCGCTACGACCAAGGCAATCAATAGTAAGAATCGTTTCATCACTGATCTTTTTTGTGAATACTGGTGACAAAGATAAGAATTTTCCCTAACTTCGTCTTTGCAAATATAGAAATATAAAATCAAATGAAAATTAGTTTAGTTGTCATTGGGAAAACGGACGCTAATTACTTTTCCGAAGCTATCCGGGAATACCAAAACAGGCTGGTCCATTATATTCCTTTTGAAATGCAGGTTATCCCTGACATCAAGAATGCCAAGAACTTGTCGGAAAGCCAGCAAAAGGAAAAAGAAGGCGAACTGATTCTGAAATCCCTGCAAGCCGGAGATTATCTGGTATTGCTTGATGAAAAAGGAAAAGAATTTACGTCGATGCAGTTTGCTTCCTACCTAGAAAAGAAAATGCACACGGTTTCCCGCAGGCTGGTATTCGTCATCGGTGGTCCGTATGGATTCAGCGAAGCAGTCTATCAGGCAGCATCTGAAAAAGTCTCACTCAGCAAGATGACTTTCTCGCATCAGATGATTCGCCTTATCTTCGTCGAACAAATCTATCGGGCCATGACTATATTGAATAATGAGCCTTATCATCATGAATAATTTTGTATAAATAGATCAGATATGAAAATAGTAGTTTTAGATGGCAGAACACTCAACAAAGGAGATTTATCTTGGGATGGCTTGCAGGCATTAGGTGAGTGTCATATCTACGAAAACACGCAAGAAGATGAAGTAACCGAACGTTGTCAAGGTGCAGAAATTGTACTGACCAATAAAGTTCGTATCCTGAAAAAGGAAATAGAGGCGCTTCCTGCATTGAAATATATTGGCGTTTTGGCAACAGGTTACAATGTAGTTGATATTGAAGAAGCGAAAAAACGTGGAATCATTGTTACGAACATTCCGGCATACAGTACAGATTCGGTCGTCCAAATGGTATTTGCCCACATCCTCAATATTGCGAATCAAGTAGAACATTATACGCAAGAAATCAGAAAGGGAAAATGGACTCAAAATCCGGATTTCTGCTATTGGAATACCAAACTGTTTGAACTGGCCGGTAAAAAGTTGGGGATTGTCGGACTCGGACATATCGGTATGTCGGTAGCGCACGTAGCTCATGCGTTTGGAATGCAAGTACTGGCACTTACTTCCAAGTCTAAGGATCAGTTGGAAGATTATATCACTCCAGTTGATAAAGAAACCTTGTTCCGCGAAAGTGATATATTAACGCTCCATTGCCCGCTCACAGCCGATACTCATCATTTCGTCAATAAAGAAATGCTTTCGCTCATGAAACCTTCAGCTATCTTGATCAATACAGGCAGAGGACCTTTGATTGACGAACAAGCCGTAGCAGAAGCGCTCAACAAGCGGACCTTATTTGCAGCCGGTATTGATGTAATGTCATCTGAACCGCCACTAGCCGACAATCCGCTTCTGACGGCAACCCAATGTTATATCACTCCCCATATTGCCTGGGCTACTTATGAAGCACGCGTACGTCTGATGCAGATCGCTATTCAAAACATACGCTCTTTCCAAGAAGGACACATTATTAATAATGTAGCTATCTGAAAAGGATAAAAAATATGACAAGGCCTGGCAGAAAACTGCCAAAGCCTTGTCCCTTACAATTCACACACTCTCTTTTACGGATATTTTCCTCTTGTCATAATAGCATATTGTCATTTCTCCTTTAGCCGGCAAGTCGTTATCCTGTGTCTCTGAAACAACCATTCGGCGAAGAGTCAAAACATAATCTCCTTTTGGTACATTCGAAAACGTAACTTCTCTTCCGTCATCAGATATACTACCATAATAAATAGCATAACCATCCTTATCTGTTTCCAATGTAACCTCAAGCTTTTCACCTGCTTTCAAATCTTCCCCATTCCACTTCCAGGCAACATCATTTTGAATAAAGGCCAAATCTGCAGGTATAGAAACCGGAAGAACAGCCGATCTTAACGCCGTATTCTTATATTGTTTATTCTTAGCCCGCTGGAAAGTAAAATCTACCTGATCCACTTTGCCCAATTTCAAAGAATAACTATAATCCACCGGAGCCTGATCATTGACATAATGATAGTTCATAGACTTATCATTCACTGTAATCTGTTGTTCTCCTGTCAACTTCAGTTCATTAAAAGCCTTATCCTCATCTTTTACAAAACGAGTATAAACCCATGTGTCTTGCGTATTAGAAAAATCAACTCTGTACTTCTGGAAGATAACATCAGTAGCCTTTAAATTTTCTGACATTTCTTCTGTACAAGAAAATAAACAACAGCACATCACTAATACGAATACACAACTCACTATATATCCACTTCTCTTCATCCAATAATTTACACGTTTCATAAATCAACTTATTAAATTCCATATAAGTTCCGCCCCAATAATTACCCGTCGAGATTTCCAAGGAAACGTCAGGCACGAGTACATACTTTTCATTTTATTATTGTAGGCAAGGCAGCCGGCGTTCGCCTGACCTAACAATTAACGGAACAACAAAACTAAACTAAACAATCTTATTCACCTTAAAAACTGAACCAAACACATAAAATAAGAGGGAAAATACAGTAAGATATCATCCCACAACCTAGTACCGGAATCTAACCATTCACAGTAAACTTGATATCTCGCTGTTTTTCGAATGCAAAGATAGCTGCCTTAACTCAGTAAAACACAAAAATCCAATGTACATGACAAAATCAATAAACACATATAATTCAGCACATTACAATAAAATATCAGATAGACATGATGTACAACGTTACTTTTATCTCGTATTTAAACAACTCTTTTACCTTGTTTATCACAGATTTTATATATTTGCATTATGAGAAAAGGACTTCATAAAACTTATCGAAAAGGACAACAATATCCTAATATTTGTCAGGTCATATTAGCATTCCTGCTATTCCTATTACCTGCTTGCCATCGTGATAAAACAAATTCTATGTTATCCGATTTGGAAAAAATGCAGAATCAACCGGATTCCGTCCTTTCGTCCTTACAACAAATTGATACTACTCAATTAAATGTTGGAGATAAAGCATTATACTTCTATCTCTATTATACCAGCCTAGCCCTTCAGAACAAACTGCCGGAAAGTAACACTTCCCTAGAAAAGGCTCGAGTTTACTTTGAAGCCCAAAATGACTCCAGTAAACTATGCCGGATTTATTACCTGAAAGGAAAAATCAATCATCAGCATTACTATTTAATCAAAGCACAAGATGATTATGAAACAGCTATTCAATATATAACACCCGAAACAGATTACCGGTTACTTATTGATTTAAAAATAAGCATGAGTAATCTGTACCATTTTTATCGCATTTATGATAGAGAAGAACAATTATTAGAACAAGCCTGCCAATTAGCTATTCAACACAAAGACTCCAAGCTAATTACAAAATCATGCCTATTGAAAAGCAATCTGATGAAAGAACAAAAGCTCTACCAAGAAGCGTTAAGTTACTTACATGATGCCCAGAACTATGCAGAAACATCAGATACTACTCAAATAGCTCAAATATATAGCGAATCCGGTATCGTTCACTTACTTTTATTACAGACTGATTCGGCCTATCATTACTTGAATCTGGCAGCACAAACAGATAAGCAGAATCCTTTATACCGCCTTCAAAGTGCAGGTCTGGATGCTTATATTCACCAAAAAGAGCATGCCATCGATTATTTTTGGAAAGTGATCGAAATGCTTCCTTTGGATAAAAGAATTCTTGCTTATCGCTATGCGGCTGAAGAAATGAAAAAACAAGGGAAAATGAATGAATCCCGGAAATTTCTGGAAGAACATATCCGACTGCGCGATTCTACTTACTACGGAAGAAAAGAAGAGCTACTGGAAAGAATGCAAAACCTACGAGAATACAAAAAGCAACAAGAACGGATTCTTCAAGTTGAAAAGAACTTATCGGACAAAGAAGTTCTTTTACACCGGGTTATTGCCTTTTTTGCCATCATCATCTTAGCATCCTTTTTGTTTTATTATCGTATCAAACAAAACAAAAACAAGCTGAAGATCCAACTACTTCGTACCGAACAAGAAAGAAACCAAAGTGATCTCAAAAGGAAAGAAGCCGAAATTCAATACTTGAAAGAGAAAGAAGAAAAGGAAACCATAGCTCTTGCCCGATTGAATCAGCGGTTGGAATATTTCAAGCAACTGAACGAGATTACTATTCCTATTTTAATGCAGAACAGGAACAAAGCTGGAGCCTTGCATTTACAGGAAAACGACTGGACGATCATCCGCAACAATACCAACGCTTGCTTTGATCATTTTACGGAAAGATTGAAAAAGCTCTATCCGCAACTTACGGAAGAAGAAATAAATTTCTGTTGCCTCGTAAAGATGGAACTGCCCTTGTCTGTTTTGGCAGAAATTTACCATATAGCTAAAGGCAGCATCTCGCGCAAGAAAATGAGACTGAAAGAAAAGATCGGAATAGAGAATATGAGTTTCGATGAGTTCATAGCCTCTTTATAAGAGAAAAAGGAGAGTCTGTTAGGATTATTACATACAGACTCTCCTCTTATTAAGATTGATAAAACGATCATCTTTCCATCACTCTGGTTTGTTGCATCAACCAATAATCCAATATAGTCATAGCCGCCATCGCTTCCACGATAGGAACTGCACGAGGCAATACACACGGATCATGTCTTCCACGAGCTTTCAGAATTGTATCGTTACCTTCCATATCGACTGTTTCTTGTTCCATCAATAAGGTTGCTACCGATTTAAAAGCTACCCGGAAATAAATGGGCTGACCATTGGAAATACCGCCTTGAATACCACCCGAATGATTCGTTCGGACATTGATTTTTCCATGGTCATTAAAGAAACGGTCATTCCGTTCTGAACCTTGGAATCCCGCAGCAGCAAAACCATCGCCATACTCAAAACCTTTGACGGCATTGATTGAAAGCATCGCATTGCCTAATGCAGCATGCAACTTACCAAAAACAGGTTCCCCCAATCCTACTGGCACACCAGTGATGACTCCGGAAATAATACCTCCGATTGTATCTCCCTGACTTTTGACTTTAGCTATCAGTTCTTCCATTTCAATAGCTTTATCAGGATCAGGACAACGGACCGGATTCTCTTCTATCCGATTCAAATCATAAGCTTCCCAAGGTTTATCCAAACAGATATTTCCTACTTGAGAAGTATAAGCTTTGATATCGATCCCTTGCTTTGCCAAGATTTGACGGGCAATCGCACCAGCCACACAGCGTGAAATTGTCTCTCGTGCCGACGAACGGCCTCCGCCTCTCGGATCACGGATGCCATACTTCATTTGATATGTATAATCGGCATGCGACGGACGATACACCTGTTTCATATTATCATAATCAGCCGAATGCTGATTCTTGTTCCAAACAATAAATCCAATTGGTGTTCCGGTTGTCTTTCCCTCGTAAATACCCGAAAGGAACTGAACTTCGTCATCCTCCTTTCTTGGAGTTGTAATCCGGGACTGTCCGGGTTTTCTTCGGTTCAGTTCTTTCTGGATTGCTTCCATATCCAGTTCGAAACCCGACGGACAACCATCAATCACGCCACCGATTCCAGGGCCATGCGACTCACCAAAAGAAGTAAGTCTGAATATATTCCCAAATGTATTCATAAAACCCGAACCTGGATGATACGATTTATTTAATGACAACCGCTGCAACCACAGCCATCGCCGTGTTCATGATCACCACAACCGCCTCCGCAGCTGTCGCAACCGCAACCACAACCTTCTGCCGGAGCTGTCATTGCTGCTATTTCTTCAGCTGTAGGTTCATGTACGTCGATTACTTCACCTTTGAAATGCAAAGTCTCTCCTGCCAACGGATGATTGAAATCCATGACAACTACATCATCGCGGACTTCCAATACCGACCCATTCATCCGGTTACCGTTTGAATCCATCATCGGGACTGTATTTCCTTCCTGAATCATCTCTGAGTCAAACTTTCCATCTACTTCAAAGATATTCTTCGGCAAATCCAACACATAGTCTTCGTTGTATTCGCCATAAGCGTTTTCCGGAGTAATCGTAAAGTCGAAAGCGGCTCCCGATTCCAATCCCATCAAAGCATCTTCAAATGCCTGGATCATGGATCCTGTTCCATAAATAAACTTCAATGGAACTTCGCGTGTCGCTTTTTCCATCAATTCACGTTCTTCTCCTTCACCAACATACAGGTCGTAGGTTACTGCAACGAATTTGTTTGCTGAAATTTTCATCTGTCTATTTTATTTTGATTGATATACAGTGGACAAATATACAACTTATTTTTCATATGCGCCTTCGGCTTTCCTTGAAAATACTAACCGATCGCTTTCTTCAACGACTCAAGTGCCTGATTCAATATCGAACGCGGGCAACCGATGTTCAAGCGCATAAAGCCTTCGCCTTCTTTTCCAAACATGGTTCCATCGTTCAGGGCCAATCCGGCTTTGTCTTCAAACAATTGAACCAGTTCCGGTTGAGCTAACTTCAGTTTCCGACAGTCAAGCCAAACCAAGAAAGAAGCTTGCGGACGATACACCTTGATCTGCGGAATGTTTTTCTTCAGATATTCATCCACAAAGTTTACATTCTCGATAACGTATGAACGCATCTGCTGCAACCATTCGGCTCCATACGTATAAGCTGCTTTTGTGGCAGTAAAAGCAAAGATGGTACCGGCATTCAATTCTCCTGCTTCCAAGAAAGAATAGAATTTCTCTCTTATCCGACTATCCGGAACAAGGGCATACGAACTAACGATTCCGGCAATATTGAAGGTCTTACTTGGTGCCATAAACGTCACACTGCAAGCAGCTGCTTCTTCCGAAACCGTAGCAAACGGATGATGTCTGAACTGCGGATAGGTCATCTCTGCATGAATTTCATCCGAAATAACCAGAATTCCATGAGCCGAACATATCTGAGCCAACTTCACCAATGCCTCTTTTTCCCATACAACACCACCCGGATTGTGCGGGTTAGAAAGGATAAGCATCTTGCAGTCCTTATCAATCAGGCTTTCCAACTGTTCGAAATCCATCTTATATACGCCATCTTCAAGCTTCAATGGATTATAAACCACTTCACGTCCCATACGGGTCGGGACCAAACGAAACGGATGATATACAGGAGGTTGTATGATCACTTTATCTCCCGGTTGGGTAAAACACTGAACGGCTAATCCGATGCCTTTCACAATGCCGGGAATATAAGAAATCCACTCCCGTTCTGTCTTCCAATGATACTTATAGTCCAGCCAAGTCTGGATACTTTCATAGTATTCATCGTCATCGAATGTATATCCGAAAACAGGATGTTCACAACGTTTCTTCAAGGCTTCTACAATAAAATCCGGAGTTGCGAAATCCATATCCGCTACCCATAAAGGTATCAGATTTTCTTTTCCCTGATAAGCATTCTTCAGTCCATCGTATTTTACACAACTGGTTCCCTTACGGTCTATTATCTCATCAAAATTATAATGTTTCATTTCCTTTATAATATCTATATCTTTTTAGGGGACAAAAATAATATAAATCACGAATCTATATTCATATTCACCTGATTCTTTTCTGGCTTTCTCAGACAGACCAATCTATTGGAGTCATGCCGTGTTGCACCAGAAAAGCATTCGCCTTACTGAAATGACGGCATCCGAAGAAACCATGATCAGCCGAACGCGGAGAAGGATGAGCCGCGGTTAATATCAAATGTTTATGCTGATCGATCAATGGTATCTTCTCTTTAGCATAAGCGCCCCACAGCATAAAGACCAAATGTTCCCGTTCTTCGCTCAACAAGCGGATAACGGCATCGGTGAAAGTTTCCCATCCTTTCCCTTTATGCGAACCGGTTTGATAGGCCCGGACGGTCAAAACCGTATTCATCGAGAAGACTCCCTGTTCTACCCACTTATCCAGACAACCGGAAACAGGCACAGGAAGTCCCAGATCGGTATGGATTTCCTGATAGATATTGGCCAGCGAACCGGGAATCGGCGTATGTTCCGGTACGGAAAAACAAACGCCGTAATATTGTCCCGGAGTCGGATATGGATCTTGTCCTAAAATAACGACTTTGACTTGTTCAAACGGACAGGCATTAAAGATATGGAATATCTGTGATCCTTTGGGAAGTACCTGATAATGCGCATATTCTTCTTTCACAAAGGCTACCAACCGGGCAAAATAGGGCTGGTCAAATTCCTTCTGAAGTCTTTTCTGCCAACTGTCTGCTATTTTGACTTGCATATACAATCTTCTTCTAAAAAGTTTTTTATTCATTGACCGCACCTCGTAGCAGATCGTAGACTTCCCCGGCTTCTGTCATCAGATCATATTCATAAACTCTCAGCAATAACGGGTATTGCGGTTGAATTTCATCAGAGACCAAGGGCTCTTTTATCTGGGCCGTTTTATAAAATGGATTCGGATTTTCTCCTTTTGCCTCAGTAAGTCCCTTTCCTTGTAACGGCACATACGAACGAATCCGTAAAAGTCCGCCCAAACGAGCATGAATCCTACCGGACATAAACTGCCCATTCTTCCATTTCATATCAACAACAAATCCACCGCGAGCTACCAGACCTTTTACTTCGCCTTCTTGCCAGGCTTCGGGTAAAGCAGGCAAGACATGCAAAGCGCCATCATGACTTTGCAATAACATTTCGGCAACACCGGCCGTATAACCAAAGTTTCCATCAATCTGGAAAGGCGGATGTGCATCCAACATGTTCGGATAGATACGACCCTGCGGATACTTATCTTTTACCTCATCACTTGGCAACAATTCCAACAGGTTATTGATCATCTTAAATGCATGATTCCCATCCAGCAGACGTGCCCAAAGATTAATTTTCCAACCCATCGACCAGCCCGTTGCTTCGTCACCTCGTTGAATCAACGTATTCTTAGCCGCCTGAAACAAAAGCGGATGGGAATAAGGCGAAACCTGATTACTGGGATAAAGGCCATACACATGCGAAATATGCCGATGCTGATCTTTGGGATCGTCGGCATCTTCCAGCCATTCCTGCAACTGATTGTATCTTCCGATCTGCATCGGAGGCAACTGTTCCAACATTCGCTGCAATGAGTCCTGATAAGCAACCGGTTTTCCCAATATTTCCGCTGCTTCTTTTGCCTGATTCAATACATCAAAGACGATTTGATTATCCATGGTACATCCAGCTGTAATGGTTGATGCCTGGTTGACATCTTCTCCGCCCGGACCATGTTCGGGAGACATGGACGGAGCACTGACCATCCAGCCATATTGCGGGTGTTTTACCAGGAAGGACAAGAAGAAATCGGCGGCACCTTTTAGAACCGGATAAGCTTCTTTCAGGAAGGCTTTATCACCCGTATATAAATAATGTTGCCACAAATGAGTCGAAAGCCAGGCACCGCCATTGGGCCATGTCCCGTAAAAAGCATTATCAACCGGACCGGTTATCCGCCATAAATCGGTATTATGATGAGCCACCCAACCTTTGGCTCCATACATAACCCGAGCCGTTTCCTGTCCGGTTACCGACAGCTCTTTCAACATCGCAAACAGCGGTTCATGCGTTTCCGATAAGTTGGTTACCTCGGCCGGCCAGTAATTCATTTCCGTATTGATATTGATCGTATATTTCGAATCCCACGGGGGCAACAGCATATTATTCCAAATACCCTGTAAATTGGCGGGCTGTCCGCCGGGTTGCGACGAAGAAATCAGCAGATAACGGCCATATTGAAACATCAACGCCACTAAAGGTAAGTCATTTCCTTCCTGAAACCGGGCTATGCGTTCGGTTGTTTCCAACTGTTCGGCTTCACTTTTTCCCAAATCCAACGACACCCGATTGAACTGTTGCTGATACCGGCTTATATGATCACGACGGACTTTCGTATAGTTTTTCTGCATGGCCGACGACAACTGTCGGGAAGCCTTTTTCCCTTCATTCGCGTTGATGGTCTTATAATCGACAAAGTTTGTGGCAGCCGTCACATACAACGTTACCGTATCTGCATCTTCTATATAAATGTGCTGGTTATCCAGTTTCATTTTTCCTCCGGACACATCAGCTTGCGTTTGCGTTTCCACTTCAATAACGCCCCGGATTCCTTCATGATCCGTTCCCCTACTCTGCATTATCAGTTTCTGTCCTTTCCGCAAGATCTTGCTTTTCAACGGAGAATCATATCCGATTGTCAGATCCAGTTGTCCCGACTTATCAGCCATATACCGGATGATCACAACAGGATCAACCTGCGATGCAAATACTTCCCGCTTATAATGCACACCATCCGCCTGATATTGCGTTGTAGCTATGGCGGTTTCCAGATTCAAATCCCGATAATAATCCGACACTTGTTCAGGCGAAGTCCCTTCAATCACCAAGCTGCCCAACGTCAGGTAAGGCATTCCGTGCGAAGTACTGTAAAAAGTCTTGTCGATCAACTTTTGAGCTTCTGCATTCTTTCCGGCAAAAATCAGGTGTCTGACCGAATCCAGATGGGCAAGAGCTGCCGGATTGTCGTTCCGATGCGGACCACCAGCCCAAAAGGTTTCTTCATTCAACTGGATCTCTTCCCGTTCGATTCCACCATAAACCATAGCTCCCAAACGGGAATTTCCCAAAGGCAATGCTTCCGACCAGCGTTCGGCTGGCTGCTTATACCATAATTTCCATCTGCCCGTATCCGACACAGAGGTTTCTTTTTGGGCCTGACCATAATAAGGCAACAAACTTATACAAGCCCAAAGGACATACATGAGGTTGTTTTTCATACGTTTTTCTTTATCCGGCTTTCATTAATACATACATTGGCAAATGTAGTCATTTCAGTAAGTAAAAAATACAGATCCCGTCTATTATTTTTATTTACTTCCTGAATCATTCTTTAGTTCACGACGCGGATTACTTAGTTCACGTCGTGGATTAAGTAGTTCACGCCGTAGTTTACTTAGTTCACGCCGTGAACTAAAGAATTGACTACCTGAAATCACATTTTCACTGCCTGTTTCTTCATCTTTATCTAATTGTAATCCCGGATTTAATCGCCTCGGAAAATTTATTACCTGACGGATGCTTCGTTTAATCCGGGAATTCATGTATCTTTACCCTACGAATCAAACAGGATCTATATGGAGAAGTATATACAAGGCGATCTTTTTTCTTCCAACAAGGCAGACAAGCCGACCGACAAGACGGTAGTAGTTCCGGCCGGAAAGAACGCTTCATTGGACGAACTGTTTGTCCGACTTTCCCAATCGAACTTCCGAAGCCGCTTTGCCCTGAAGGCAAAAGACAAGGCCTATATTCAGGAAAAAGGATGGAACACAATCCGTCAACATGCCGCAGACTTCATCCGGAAACGCCTGGCTCCTGCCTTCATTCCCAACGACGGACAACAAACTCCCATGCGGGGACATCCTGTATTCATTGCTCAACATGCCACGGGTTGTTGTTGTCGCGGCTGTTTTTCCAAATGGCATCACATACCAGCCGGTAGAGAACTGACCAGTGAAGAACAACAGTATGCCGTCGCCGTGATTATGGAATGGATACGAAGGCAATTCGATCCGAAACCTATTGCAAAAACACCTATACATATTCATATGAAAACGATTCTTGAAACCGAACGGCTCATCTTGCGCGAACTTGTACAAGAAGACTACAACGACCTCTGCCGGTTACTGCAAGACGACGAAACAATGTATGCCTATGAAGGCGCTTTCAGTGATCAGGAAGCACAAGCTTGGTTGGACAAACAGCTAAACCGTTACCAAACTTATCACTTCGGATTATGGGCGATGATCCGAAAAGATACACAGGAATGGATCGGACAATGTGGCATCACCATGCAAGCATACAAGGATCAGGAAGTTCCCGAAATAGGTTACCTGTTACAACGCCGGTACTGGCACCAAGGATATGCCACCGAAGCAGCCATCGCCTGCCGGGAATACGGATTTAATACATTACAATTCCCGGCATTGTATTCCATCATCCGAGATACCAACCAAGCCTCCCAACGCGTTGCCCTCCGGAACGGTATGCAACCAATTGACACAATCGTAAAATATTACCGGGGAATCTACATGCCTCATTATGTATTTTGTGTCAAGAACGTAGCAGCATCACCGACAGCCATTCCGTAAATGCAGTCAAAATTCCAAGCAATCTCGGAAGAATGTATTATATAATATAAGGTATATAGACAAGGAGGTAAAGAGAAATACTTGTTCTCAAAGGGCAAAAATCCTATCTTTGCCGATAAAGAGAGAAGGAAAAAATAACCGTTTATTCCAGCCAAATATCAAGGCCAGAAATCGGTTCCGTTTTTAATCACCTTAATACAAACATTGTATGCAAACCATTTTGATTGTTGAAGATGAGAAAAGAGTAGCCGACTTACTGAAAATCGGCTTGGAAGAGAACGGATATCAAACCATGGTTGCCTACGACGGAGCCATGGGATTACGCCTTTTCCAATCCAACTCGTTCCAACTGGTCATCTCAGATATTATTCTTCCGAAACTGGATGGTTTCGAACTATGCAAAGAGATTCGGAAAGTAAACGAACGAATTCCAATCCTGATGTTGACAGCCTTGGGTTCGGCCGACGATAAGCTGGAAGGATTCGATGCCGGAGCCGATGATTACATGGTCAAGCCCTTTGATTTCCGCGAACTGAATGCGCGCGTCAAAGTATTATTGAAAAGAAATGCAGAAACAGTGGTCAGACCTCCTGAACAGATAACCTATGCTGATTTATCTGTCAACTTGAATCTGCGCGAAGTAGCACGAAACAATATCGCTATCAAACTATCTCCGAAAGAATATAACCTGCTTTTATATATGTTGGAGAATGCAGAGAAAGTTATTACCTGCGTCGAGATAGCCGAAAAGGTTTGGAATACCCACTTCGATACAGGGACTAATTTCATCGATGTATATATCAACTATCTCCGTAAAAAGATAGATAAAGACTTCGGCAAAAAGCTGATTCATACAAAACCCGGAGTAGGATTCATTTTATCCGATAAGCTATGAAAATACGCACGGCTCTCACACTCAAGAATACCGGAGCAACAGCAACGGTCTTTCTACTCTGTATGCTGATGATTTACTTCGTCAGTGAACATACCCGCAGTACTACATTCTTCCATGACCTGAGAGGTGAAGCCATTACCAAAGCCCACTTGTTTCTTCAGAGCCAGGTGGATGCACAAACCATGCAATCCATTTACCTCAACAACAAGCAATTCATCAACGAAGTAGAAGTAGCTGTCTATACAACCGATTTTCGGATGCTTTATCATGATGCCATACAGAATGACATCATAAAAGAAGATAGGTCGATGATAAACCGTATCTTGCAAGAAAAGGAAATAGAATTTTACATCGGCAAATACCAAGGACTCGGTATGCTATACTCGTTTCAGGGAAAAGACTATATCGTTACAGCCGCCGCTTACGACGGTTACGGCTACAACAACCTGTACGAACTGCAAAAGACATTGTCTGTCCTTTTCATCGTAGGACTGACCTTACTCTTTATCGTTGGCTACTTACTGGCCCGTTTTTTCCTGAAACCTATCAGAGATATCGTGCAGGAAGCAGAAACGATTACCAGTTCACAAATGGACCGACGTTTACCGGTCAAGAACGAAAAAGACGAACTGGGCGAACTGAGCATTACATTCAATGCTTTGCTGAATCGGCTGGAAGCTTCTTTCAACTCCCAAAAGATGTTCGTCAGTAATGTTTCCCATGAAATGCGAACACCATTAGCAGCCCTGATTGCCGAACTGGATTTGTCTTTACAAAAGGAAAGAAGCGAACAACAATACAAAGAAGCCATTCAGCATGCATTACAAGATGCCCGAAGAATGACAAAACTCATTGACGGTCTTCTTAATCTGGCCAAAGCCGACTATCAGAAAGAACAGATCAAGATGCAGGAAATCCGTTTGGATGAACTTCTGCTCGACGTTCGGGAATATATTCTGAAAGCACATCCGGAATACAATATCCATCTCTTGTTCGTAGAAGAAGATGCAGACGACGACCGCCTGATTACAGTCAAGGGAAATTTATATCTGCTCAACATTGCCTTTTCCAATTTAATAGAAAACAATTGCAAATACTCGGCCGATAAATCGTCGTTCGTTCAAATCTCTTATTGGGATAAATGGAGCATTATCCGTCTTTCCGACGATGGTATTGGCATGACGGATACCGAAAAAGAAAAACTCTTCACCTTATTCTACCGCGGAGAACAGGAAAAACAAGTAGAAGGACACGGCATTGGGATGGCTTTATCCCAAAAGATCATCCATCTTCACCAGGGAAGCATTGCCGTACATTCCCAACAAGGCGAAGGAACAACCTTTATCATCGAACTACCGCACATCTAACAAGCCTTGTTTCAGGCACGAACCATGTTTCTAATAGTTTTCTAATAGTACTCTAATAGTTTTCTAACAGGTACCGGAAAGAGCCTTGCCTACTTTTGTGTCGTCAAAACGAAACATAGTAGTAACGCTTAATAAATTAAAGGTACAATGTGGAAGAAAAAGAAACAAAAAGAGCAATTCTCTTTTAATACGGAAAAGGTATTTTTAGCTGCTACTCAACCACTAGGTTCTGTTTTCAGTTATTTCCAGACAAGCCGGATCGGATTAACGCCGGAAGAGGTAGAAAAAAGGTTATCCCACTACGGAAAGAACGAAATAGAACACGAACAGAAAAAGAATCCGTTCTCAACCTTCATCAAAGCTTTCATTAATCCGTTTATTGGTGTACTGACCGGTCTGGTTGTTATTTCCTTTTTCCTTGACATTCTATTAGCCGATCCGGGAGAACAAGACTGGACTGCCATTATTATCATTTCAACCATGGTGATCTCCAGTGCCATTCTCCGATTTTATCAGGAATGGAAAGCCAACATGTCAAGCGAAGCTCTGTTGAAGATGGTAACAAACACTTGCTATGTCAAACGAAGTGGTACAAGTGATGAAGAAATAAACATAGCCAACCTGGTTCCGGGCGATATCGTTCACATAGCAGCAGGCGATATGATTCCGGCAGATATCCGTATCATCGAAGCCAAAGACTTGTTTGTCAGCCAATCTTCTCTTACTGGAGAATCAGATCCTATCGAGAAACATGCCGAGGTAAAAGAAGGGAAATACCATAAAGGAAGTGTCACTGAGTTAGACAACATCTGTTTCATGGGTTCAAATGTAGTCAGCGGATCCGCAACGGGTATTGTGTTCGAGACTGGAAACAATACATACTTGGGAACCATTGCTAAAAGTATTGCCGGCCATCGTGCAGCTACCGCCTTCGATAAAGGAATCAGCAAGGTTAGTTTTCTGTTGATCCGTTTCATGCTGGTTATGATTCCTTTTGTTTTCCTCGTGAATGGATTAACCAAAGGAGACTGGCTGGAAGCCTTCATCTTTGCGATTTCGGTAGCAGTTGGATTAACGCCTGAAATGTTACCCATGATTGTTACAGCGAATCTTGCCAAAGGAGCCGTGGCGATGTCGAAGAAGAAGACCATCGTAAAAGATTTGAATGCCATTCAAAACTTCGGAGCCATGAATATCCTTTGTACGGATAAGACCGGCACACTTACTTGCGACCAGATTGTATTGGAGAAATATATCAACGCCGATGGCTGCAGTGATCACGACAAACGTATATTACGACATGCTTATTTCAATAGTTTCTTCCAGACAGGATTAAAGAACCTGATGGATAAAGCCATTTTTTCACACATCAAAGAACTTGGTTTGGAGTATCTGAAAGAAGATTGGATGAAATACCATTCGACTTCACCCGTCGAAGAATGTCGGTCGTCGTTGAAGACAAACAAGGGAAAAGACAAATTATTACCAAAGGAGCCGTAGAAGAAATGCTGGAAATCTGTTCACATGCCGAATTCGACGGTTCGGTTCATCCTTTTACTTCCGCCTTGAAAAAGAAGGCGCAGGAAATCAGTTTGCAAATGAATAAACAAGGTATGCGCGTTCTTGCCATTGCCCACAAAAGTTATTTGAGTAAGGCTTCCGATTTCTGTATTGAGGACGAACAAGACATGGTATTAATAGGTTTCCTGGCATTCTTGGATCCACCTAAACAATCAGCGGCAAGAGCCATCAAACAACTACATGAATATGGAATAGATGTTAAAATATTATCCGGAGACAACGATGCAGTCGTACAAACCATTGCCCGGCAAGTAGGAATCGACACCAGCAATGCGCTTACAGGTATTGAGCTGGAAGCCATGAACGAAGAAGAACAGCATAAAGCGGTCCGTGAGACAACTGTCTTTTCCAAGCTCACACCTATGCAGAAGACGCAAATCATCACGTTGCTTCAAGACCAACAAAATACAGTTGGCTTCTTAGGCGATGGCATTAATGACGCTGCGGCTCTCCGTCAGTCGGATATTGGTATTTCGGTCGATTCGGCAGTTGATATAGCTAAAGAAAGTGCCGACATCATTTTGCTGGAAAAAGATCTGATGGTATTGGAAGATGGAGTCTTGGAAGGCAGAAAGACATTTGGGAATATCACCAAATACATTAAGATGACGGCTAGTTCCAATTTCGGAAACATGTTCAGTGTGATGGCAGCCAGTGCTTTCCTTCCGTTCTTGCCCATGCTCCCGATACACTTGCTCATACAGAATTTACTATATGATATTTCACAAACAACCATCCCTTTTGACCGGATGGATGCGGATTACCTAAAGAGTCCTCGCAAATGGGAAGCTTCTGATTTGAGCAGATTCATGATATTTATCGGTCCGATCAGTTCCATCTTTGACATCTTGACTTACCTCGTCATGTGGTATGTATTCAGTTGTAACAGCATCGGACAGCAGACTTTATTCCAATCCGGCTGGTTCATCGAAGGGCTTCTTTCGCAAACATTAATTGTACATATGATCCGTACCCGAAAGATTCCTTTCTTCCAAAGCTGTGCTTCCTGGCAAGTAACGGGAATGACTTTTCTGGTCATGGCAATCGGCATCCTGATACCGTTCTCTCCAATCGGACATTCTATTGGATTAGAGCCGTTACCTCTCAGTTATTTCCCTTGGTTAATAGGAATCCTGTTATCCTACTGCATACTGACTCAAATTATCAAGAACTGGTATATCAAACGATTTGTAAAATGGCTATAATGAACCATGATGAGAAAAATAATTGCATGTTTAACGATGACGGTAGCTGCGATTGGCAGCCACCGCCTCGTTGCCCAGAACTTGGATCTGAATTATATAACAGAATTAGAGACAAACTTCCACAAAGGATTTAAATGGATCAATTTGCTTCGGACAGATCTGAGTTTTCCAGTCAACAATCAGATAGAATTTGAATTAGCATCCTTCAGTGTATCAAAGACCAGTGATACATACATCGCAAATGACTTACAGACTTTTTCTAACATCGATACAGAAAACATTCCATGGACACTGGCTGTTCTAGGCATCAATTGGCAGATGAAAAATTCATCTCTCTTCATCGGCATACGTAATGTCAACGAAGACTATTTTACTTCGCCGTGTACGGCCTTGTTTACAAACAGTTCTTGTGGTATTTTTCCTACTATTTCGGCTAACTATCCAATAGCCAATTATCCGGTAGCTTCGGTTGGAATAGATTATAAACTAAACTTGAATAAATGGTTTCTCGAAACCTCTATTTACAACGGAACCGGATACCGAAACTTATCAGGTAAAGAAAATATTTTCCGCTTTTGTCCGCAGACAGACGGAATATTCAGTATCACATCCTTAAATTATCAAAACTATGGCAACAGTTATTTTATGGGTATTGCTTTATATAACGGGATGTTTCCTAGTAATGAAGTGGGAAACCAAGAAGAAACAATCAAGACACAAAAGAAAGGAATGAATGCTACACTTTTTTAATTTAGCTCCGTTACAGTGGGTGTAATGACTTCCCTCTGCAAAGGAATAATTAATAATTGGGTTACAAGCAGACATTTGAACGTCAATGAGCGACAAAT